>Ga0209756_1001395_pt1 | contig 22379 bp, 29 predicted proteins | sample ETNvirenome_6_85_FD_184071 | JGI IMG/M metagenome (GOLD analysis project Ga0209756, IMG submission 184071) | Marine viral communities from the Pacific Ocean - ETNP_6_85 (SPAdes) (version 3) | ecosystem: Environmental > Aquatic > Marine > Oceanic | place: Pacific Ocean | collected 2013-06-19 | reverse complement strand
TTATTTAATGCAGTAGAAGTTCCGGATGAGGGTATAGAAAGCAAATCAGTTCCAGGTGCAAATACTTTCTGCCAAGTAAAATTATATTCAGCTTCGCCATCAAATACGGAAGTTAAGTTAAATACTCTTCCTACTGTATATTCCTGATTCGTATAATGCATCATATATACTATTGCTTTTGAAGTGTCAGTTGTAACCTCTTGCTGACAATAAACATTTAAAGAACCATTATTATTATCATAGTTAGCACCGCTTTGAATATTGCCATCAATGTCTTGATATTGAACAGATACTGGAAGATGTTCATTATCAAGAATATCAGTAGTATTACCTACCACTTGGATTCCTTGTCCAGGAATTTCTTTAGGACGATAAATACTTAAATCATAGTTCCCATCATTCCCTATTGTTAGATAGTTAGTAACATTAGTATCATCTACATCTATTTCAAACAATACAACTCTAGACGGATTAATGCAGAAATCTCCACCAGTTTCAAAATCCTCATAAGACACTACTTGGTCATCTTCACTAACACTATTTTTAGGTACAATATAAAGATATAATTTCCCATTATGATACTTAAGTTGTCTAATCCAAATATCTGATTCAACTAAAGCAAAATGTCCATCAGAAAGTGAAACTTCTCCACTACCATCATCATGAATAGAACTAAAAGATATCTTAGCTTCCGAAATATTAAAGGTATGTAATATTACCTCAGAAGCAATATAATTACTATCAATATTATTTATGTAATATACTTGATATCCATTTTCTGTATTTTCATATATCCAAAGCCTATCATTAATAGAGTCATATGCCATACCATGTATCTCTCCTAATGCTAAAATATATTTAGATACTGCTGTACCTTCTCCTAGACTTATTGAACTTCTATCAGTAAAATCAAGCTTTAATAACATATTACCTTTATAACTAAAAGCATGATTTTCACCTTCATAAAATATAATATTATCATTTAGTTGTGCTGCAGCCGAACCTACTAAAGGTTTCTTTAGCCTATCAACAGTAGTAAAAACATTATTATCTTTTACAGAAATAAATTTAGAAGTACTTTGTGCACCTTTACCAACATGTAAACTATTATTAAATTTCTCTACTGCCATACTTATAGTTTTTTCCATTCATTATTATCAGTCTCATAAATATAAATAGGAATACCATTATCTCCTTCAAGTATATTTAATGATAATGCTACTGCAGGACTAATATGAAAATCACTAGGAACTCCCTTAAGTTTTCCATCTTCAGTAACACTATCAAGGTTTAAAGAATATGATGCAGTTTCTATAGGTACATCCTTCATATCTGGAGTTGTAATAGTTCCTGCATTAAAATTCTTTATTTCTAATATATCTCTAGGCATTTATTAATCCCATGCTGTTACTCTTAATCTACAGATACGTTCACCAGTAGCTGCTGTACCAGCTCCTAAATAATGTGGTACACTACGACCATAAATAGCTATAATAGCATTACTATTAACGCCTTTATCAACTTGATTATTTCCTGAATGTGCACTTAGGCACTGCCAAGCCATTTTTATTGTAGCATTAGCTGGACAATCTACCATTTCCATTTGAGGTATTGAAGATGTAGTTTTCTCTCCATAATTAACTAAACCAGTACCTCCATTTTTTCTCGTCATAGTACCATCACCATTATCCCATAGTGTATTATCAGTTTCTGTATTATTAGTAGAAGCTACAGCAGTTTGTAAACTTCCTACAGCAGGAATAGTACCAACTCCAAATATGGTTACTCCTGAACCACCAGGATTTCCTAGTGCTATTGAACCAGTACCTTGTACTCGACTTCTACTAGTAAAAACGATATCTCCATCTATTATTGCTACATCACAACCTCGATTAGTATTATCTAAATCTTCTTGTATTTTAGCCAATATACCAGTACCACTACCAGGAGAACCCCAAGTAACATCAGTAGCATGAGTTGTAAAACTATTGTTTGATGTAGTTCCTCCATCTACTGTAAGACCAATAGCATATGCAGTATTAGCTGCAAGACCTGGTTCTGTTGCAGATGTTTGTTTACCATATCCGTTTTTAATAAAACCAAAAGCTTGATATCCTGGGTCGTTAAAGGTAGCTCGTAAACTTCCAGGCACAATACCGCCTGTAATAGCAGCACCTCCACATGCAGTGCCTATATTAGTAGCACCATAACCACCTGCACCATTAGTCGTTACCAAACCTCCATATGTTTTATACATATAAGTGCCACTACCTGCTGCAGCACTAACTGCAGTTAAAGCAACCTTTGTAAAATTACCTGCAGAAGTTTTTTCATCATGAATTAGCATTCTTGTGGATGGAAGAGTCAGCATTCTACCTGCTGGCAATAAAGAACTTAAATATCTTTGTGATTCAACTTCAACGGCAATTGTCCATGTATCGCCAACATCATCAATAGTTAATGTAGAAGCAGAAGTTAATGTAAGAGTGCCAGCAGCAACAGAGGCAATTTCATGAGTTGTATTATTTCCAGCCTCTGAAGACCCAGAAACTCTAATCTTTTGTCCAGCTACAAATCCTGCTGTAATAAATCCATTACCACTATCTGTGATTGTATCTGGGTCAGAATCATGCGCAGCATATGTTGTTCCAGTTACTGATATATTTGAATAACTATCTAAATGTATAAGTATTTCAGCACATCCCTCTGAATCATTATTTTGAATAATAATTTGTTGAGCTCCTGATAATAAACTACCACGAGATAATAGTTTTTGGTCACCTATCCCTACCGCTACTGGTGAACTTTCAAACTCTATTAACAATTGTGGTGCATCTGCGCTTGTTACTACTACTTCAGTATCAACAACAGCACTAACTTCTTTAGAGACAGTAGAACTAATACTTCTTGTTGTACCTCCTACATTTCCAGCTATCGATACTGTACTTCTTATTTGTTTATTTGCCATACTATCTCCTTATCCCTTTATTTCTTCTCCAAATATTGTTGTTTTACCATCTACGATTTTAATTAATGTTACAGTAAATCTACCACCTTTATAATAGTCAACTATTGCAAAAGCATGTGCCCAATTATGTGGCCTTCCTTTTAAAAACTTATTTTTAGATGAAGACATATCTTTTAAACATCCAATACACCAAGCTTCTAATGGTCCTTCAAGTGTTGTGCTACTCATCATTTGTACACCATGTAAATGTCCATACATAACTGAACTACCAAGTTTCCTTAAATGATTTGCAGTATGATATTGACCACCATAATGATGCCCATGATAATAATGCATCTTACCTATCTTTAAGTATTCACTAGCACGATGATATTTATAGCCACGTTCTTTAATAGAACAAGCCTTATCATATCTATACTGAGGTAGATATGGATGCTCTTCTACAAAGAAATCAAGCCATTCATCATGATTTCCTTGAATTGCATGTCTATCCTTAACCTTAGCTTTATCTAGACTTTCATCGATTTCATCAAAAAGCTCGTTTACCACTTTTACATCTTTATCTATTCTAGGCATTAAGTACTCTAATGGTGGTTTCTTTTTACGTTTCCACTGCCAATGACTTACACTGCCCCATTCCCCGAAATCGCCTAAATCAATATATCCTGTAGGCTGTATTATCTCTATAGCCTGTTTTAATACTGATATACCCTTCTTATCATGAAGGGGAGCATGTTTATCGGGAGTTACAATATAACGCTTTAAAACGCCCTTATCTGCTATCATATTACCTCTTAGTCAAAATCATCACGGGAGGGCTCATACCAGTCATTGATATTAGTGTAAAGCCCTTTTATTTTCTTAAATTGGTCTTCGACCCATTCACGCTTCTTTCTTAAATAAAGCGTCCCGCAATAATCACATTCAAAAAACAATGGCTTTTTATGGATTCCAAGTAAAGTTAAATTAAGAAACCCCTCTCTTCCACAAGCCTTACAGTACTTAGGATGCCGTTGATACACTTTGTCACTGGCTAATCCCATAGCTTTTAAAACCCTTGCTGGCTTTCTTAAAGTATCAACAAGGTCGAAAATAGTAGCTATTCTATTTTCTAGCATTGTATATTTACTTGCCTTTAGGTAGCATCTTCTTAACAGTACTCCAGATTAAATCATCCATCTTACTAGGACTAAGTGCTACAACTTTATCTATAACCAAGATACCTATTGCTACATATTCCCAATTTGACATCATCCATTCCATCATGTTATTCTCCTTTATTTAGAATTTCCAATTTAAACCTGTATTAATATTGTATTCAGACCTACCATAATAATTCAACTTAGTCCCCTCAATAAAAATACCTATCTTGTCACTTACCTTAATACCAAGTAAACCTCCTATATCATATTGCATTTCATTACCATCATAAGCTTTATCAGTTAATCCTGTTGACTTAGGAAATGCGTTTCCCCATACATGTATATAACTATTAAATAAACTAAAGTAACAGTCTATTCCAATAACTACGTTTAATTCTGCTTGCCAATCCTTTACTCTATTATCTTTATTATATTGTTCAATAATACTAGGCATATGATATTGTGCAAATTCTTCATCACTTGTAGCTACTTGATTACTATCAGGGTCTTCCCAGTAATAATTAATCCCTTCAGAATAGTATACCCAATATCCATCTTCTGTATATGGGTCTGTTTCAAGCCATATAAAATAATCATCTATTTCTCCATTATCATTTATATCTCCAACTGGATATGTATAGTCTGTATAGCCAGCTTCATAAGCTAAACTCCACCAAGGACCTTCATAAGAATTATATGCAGGATGCCCATATATAGGATGAGCCATCACATTTGTGCCATAGGACACAATAATTGGCCCTAGTGACCACTTAGAACGAAAGTCTGCAGATGCAAACTGTAAGTCTCTACTTCCTTTATCTAAATATTTAACCTTAGCTATATACTTCTTATTTGACCATTTAAGCCAATATTCTTGGTCAGTAAAAGAATGACCTTGATTTTGTACAGAACTAGCCGAAATAAGGTATTCTAAGCCACCTACAGCACCAAATAAAGCATTGTCACTAAGTGCATTCTCATCACCTTTATAAAAATTGTGTTTTACTTGGTAAGGAAATAATGCAATTTTACGTACACCAATAGTATATACATGGTCATCTTCAATCTGATGAGCACCATTTAAATATGGAGTAGATAAAGAAAATGCGCCATAAATAGTAGCATCATCTAAGAAACTACCAAAGCCCAAACTACATAATAATGTAAGTAATATTTTCTTCATTAAAATCTTCCTCCAGTTTTCTTTCTTTCAAGCTTCTTTAGTCGTGATTCAAATGCCTCTAGACTACTAGACAATGATGATACATCTCTATCTAATTTATCTAACGTGTCTTCAATTCCAGATAAATCAACCTCTGGTATAATTATTTCTTTATCTTTAAGTTTATTTAATTCAGCTTTAATATATTCCAAGTCAGTTGATAATGGAGCTAATTGTTGAACTAATGTTTTAAGCTCTGCAAACATTTCATCATATTCATCAAGTTTATAACTAATAATCTTTAAATCACCCATAGCTTTAATATTGTCTACCTCATCTTTAAGGTAATCATGTTCAAGTCTATTAGGACTATTAGAACTTTTTAGCTCTGATATTGATGCATTCATAGTAAAATATGTAGCACAAGCAGATACAATTACAGCACCTATTGTAATTAAGAATTTTAAATCAAATGTAAACTTACTATTTTCACCTATTTCTGTTGGCATAACTGTTTCCTCTTTTTGGTCATTTAATGCTTCAGTTACATCATTTAAATTTACATAGTTTAACTGAATCAATAATTCACCTATTGGCGTTAATTTATCTTTAATTGCACTTTCTGCTTGTACCTCTAAAGCATGAGCAAGCTGTTTCTTATTAATATATCTTTTAGCTAATAATAAATCTCCTAATTTCATTTATTAATTCTTACTTTCATCCTATTACTAACCAATTCATTTTTATAATAAAGGCTAAAAGAGCTGAAACTATAAGTAATGCCTTTAAGGCACCCATGACTTGGTCTTTCCATGATTCTAATTTACTTACTCTACTATTTGTAATTTTTACTTGTCCAAGTATTTCATCAACACGATTATGTATAACCTTAAGTTTATCATGCATAACTTCCCTTAATTTAATAGTAGCTTCTTCCTGTTTATTTACTTTTGACGGCATTTTTTTTATCTACTTTTTTATCTTTATCTTCTTCTTCTTTTATCATCTGGTCAAGCAAATCTATAGCTCCTTTACACATAATAAACATTTCCTTAGCTTGCTCTTGCTGTATTATTAAATTCTCTCTTTTAGTCTGCAAATCTTCCATTTATTCTCCCTATTAAGTTGTTGCATCCCATTTAAATACTACAGTACAATATGTATCATACCAATAACTACCAGAATCAGCACCCATTGTTACTCTAATAGCAACAACATCACCTTTAGTGATAGCATTTGTACCAGTATCTAATGAACCAGTAAAATCCCAAGTATCAGTTGTGTCATCAAGCCATCTTGATCCGTCAGAATAAGTATGTGTTAAATCTCCAACAGATGTAGCAGGAATTTCTGTATCAGTAGTTGCTGTTACTAACTCAACTTTTACTGTATCCCTTATTTGACTTTCACTTCTTAATTGTACTTGTACAAGTATCCCATTATAAGGTGCTATTATTGCAAAATATTCACCCCCACCTCCTCCTGGACTATCAAGTTCAGCTATGCTGTCTGCAAGTGGAATAAAAATAGTTGGGCTGATTGTATTATCATAAAAGTTAGCATTTCTAAAATCATACATAGTTGTATCTACATAACCCTTATTTGCTACATCAGAAGAAGCTGAAGGTGTATATGTGCTACCGTTATCTAAAAGTGTAATAGTACCAGTTGCAGCATCAAGAGTAATATCGCCATCTGCATCTACTTTGAAATCAGCATCAGTACCAGCAGCATCTATTGTTAAGAGATTAGTAGCACCAGCTGCCAATACTCGTATATTAAAATAATCACCTGTACTTGCACCACCATTTTCATATAAACGAAGTTGAGTGTAAGAACCTGTATGAGCAAAATAACCATATTCATCACCTTCTTGAGATAAGGAAATCTTATCAACTGGGTCAAGCACTATATCACCATCTATATCTAATGTTAAATCTGCAGCAGTAGCAGCATCATCTGTTGTAGATATAGTGGTTGCACCGTGTTCTAAAACTTGAATTTGACAGTAATCATCTACAGTAGTGCCACCTCTTTCATTTATAATTAGATATGAGCCAGTTCCTGTTATAGTCCGAAATTGAAATCCTAAACTATCATCATTTTTAATTAGAACATCAGAACCATCTGCATCTAAAGTTATATCACCATCTACATCAAGTGTTAAATGTGCTACTGTTCCATCACTATCTACTGTTGCAAGAGTTGTTGCACCATTTGCAATAGTTGCAAGACTACAATAATTAGTAGCATCATGACTTAATTTCAAATGAGTATTTGTATCAGCACCAGTACAACTAATATCAATACCAGTATTATTTTGAGTACCATCAGCAGCAGCAACCATGTCAATATCTATGCCAGTATTACTAACAGTACCAACATGGGTTACACTATTACAATTCATGTCTAAATCTAAACCAATACCAGTTATAGTTTGACCAGAAGCAGAAATTCCAGTATGGTCATAATCTATTTGTAAAGCTGTTTCTGTAGCAGTGGCTGTAGCAGTGGTATTTTTATCTATTGTTGTACCACCAGTTGCATTAATAGTTATAGCACCATCACTTTGTAAATTAAATGCATCATCTGCATCTATACCCAATTCTCCATCTGAATGAATCGTCCAATCATCTCCATAATCTAAATCACCTGTTTCTCCATCAATAGTAAGACTATTAACAATAAGGTCTGCATCTTCATGAAATTGTAAATGACCAGTCATAGTACCACCAGCTAATGGTAACTTAGTAGCATCATCAACTACAAAATCCATATCATCAGTTTCATCTTGATATGTAACAGTAATACCTGTTTTAGTACCACCTGTAGCAACTAAAACACCTGCATAATCTTCTACCTGCTCTTGAGTTAAAGCGGCTTCATGTGTTTGAGCATCTACATAAGCCTTATTAGCTGCATCAGTACTAGAAGACGGAGCATCTGTAAGTGTTATGTCATATCCTGTAGGGATAATAAGACCTGCATCAAAGGTTATAGCATTAGTTATATTTCCACCAGTAATAGTTAAATCACCAGATATAGTAGTATTAACAGATATACTATCACCTAATAATAAATCATTACCTGCTGCAGTAAGTGTTAAATCACCACTAGTAGCACTAATAGTATTACCATCTAAATTTATATTATCTATAGTTAATGAAGCACCAGATAAGGCTGTACCAGTAACTTCTCCTGTCCAAGATGTGGTAGGACTAATTGTAGTAGTAGTAGTGCCACTGTCAGTTACAGTTTCTTGTGTCCATACAGTATCTGCCATTTATTCCTTAAAATTCATATGGAGTTATTCTTCCAGTAGTTTGATAAGCACTCTTTGAAAACTTTTTAGCTTCTTTAAGGCCTAATCTATATTCATTATCAAAAAATAATGCTTTTTCACCATCAAATCTTTGTCCTTGTTTATATCCATCAGAAATAACTTTACTAACTAAAACATTATGATATTCTCCAGGTATTTGTGTAAAAGTATTTCCTAATGCATTAATTACAATATCAGCATCTCTAGATATTGCATATATTCTTAAATCTTTTGCTTCAGTTATAGACTTCCAATCAGATGTATATCCATCTTTAGATGTAGTATTAGTACCTTTTTCTACAATACCAATTCTTCTTAATTTATCTACATACCAAGCTCTTTGTATTCTATTTGCCATTATCCACTTTCTGATGTATCATCATCTATTATAGGTTTACCTGATAATCTAGGTATCTCAACATCATTTAGCCAAATATTTCTTATTTTAAGTAATTTACCATCTAAGGTATAATATCTTTGATTAGCTACAGTAGCTGTTGTATAAGTATCTTTTATCATTTCTGTTCTTGCACAAAAATCATCTTTAGCTCTATTTAATAAATTTATAATTTCTTTTTCACCCATATCTGGATGATGTTGTTGGACTAATTCTATCATTTCTCTAGCAGTCATTATTCAACCTTTCCTTCTACATAACGAGATAATTCAGTAGCTAATTCAGCTTTATATGTTTGCATTTGAGCTGTAATGAGACTTGTTAACTCTTGGTCTTCTTCATCAAGTACTGCCCATCCTAAATATGCTTGTAAGACATTAAGTGCTGTTTGTAATACAATAGCTTGTATTAACTCATTAGGTACACCTGAAATTGTATTAGCATATGCCCTTTCAGTAGTATCAGAAAATGGTACTTCTGTTGGATATGGAAAAACATAAACTTTTGCTAGTTGGTCAGCAGTCGGAATAGGTAAAATATTTAAGGTTGATTCTCCTGATGATGGTATAAGAGTCCATACAGGTGATAATACTGTTGCAAAATACATACTATTACTATTTCCTGCTCTTGAAAATTCTGCAAGACTAACAGCTTTAACATCTCTATCTACAGCACTACTATCAGCATCTTCACGTGTAATATGTAATATCTTTTTACCATCAACATTTAGCGTTGCAGGGTCATCACTCAATGATACAACATTAGCACTTTCAGTATATTTTAATAATACTTCTGCAGGAATAGTATCTACTACAGAAGCAACTGCCATACTATAAGCGGCATCTACATCAATATCCCAATTAGCATCAGCATGTTGAATCCCTATTAAATCTTCTATACGCGCTAAAACACTATTATTGTTTGTAGTAATATCTAATTCTGTACTTGCAACTGACATTATTGTCCTTTCGGTTTAGGTCTACGAACTACAGGCTTTATTCCATGCCATGGATTACCTACACTACCTGAATATACAGGCTTACCCTTCGTCATTATACCAATCATCACCACGTAAAATTGTTTGAATCTCTGAATGAGAATAAGTCGTCATTCCATTAAATATTTCAGGAGTATCGCCATCCCATTTTAAAATAGCTTTAGAATTATCTAAAGATTTTCTTAGAGTATTTACTGAAGATTGCATTGAATTATCTACCAATTCTTGTAATTCCTCTTCATTATAATTATTAATGGTTATTATTACCCATTTTCTATTATCCCACATTACGGAGTATCCTCCACTATATCTCCTGATGCCATATTTGTCATTGTGCCATCATTTGAACCAAAGTTATCTTTTATAGTTGGGAAAGTATCCTCATCTCCAAATCTCCAATAACTAACCAAATCACCTGCATTATCATAATCACCTGAATTATATAATAAATCAAAAGGCACACCATTATTATAAATTTTGGCTGCAGCATCAGAATCTAAAGCAGCATTCCATATAGCCATTTCATCTAGATTACCATTAAATTCAAGCTTAGTACCACCTGAACCACCTCCAGCAATAGTATCTAAAGTAATATTGCCTCCATTAACATCACCTGAGACAGATGCACTTGAACCATCTTGATAAGCAGTAACTGTACCTGAAGAACATACAATTACATAATGATGCCATTCTGTATTATTAGTATTTTGTGTTATAGTAGCTTCATCTGCATTTGTATCAGATTCTATCCTTAAGGTATTATCGTCTGAAAAATATATTCTACTATCATATTCATTTGCTGTTTCACCCATTACTATATGAAGTGCACCTATAGCTGCTCTCTTTGCCCAAAATGCAAAGGTAATATTACTACCATCTACATCGTAGGCAGTTGATGTAATCCTTATATTATCATCAGTACCATCAAAGGCTACTGAATACTTGTTTTGCCAAACAGGTGCAATATCAGATGTTAAGACATTTGTTAATCCTAATTGTGGCATATCATTATCCTACATATGCTAAACAAGAACCAGTAAGAACATCTATCGCTATCCATCTCCCATATATAGTTATCCCCTTAGGAAAACTTACAGAATCAACAACTATTCCACCTGAACCTTCTACAGAAGATTCGGAGCCAGATGCTAAATCATGTGCTGCATCTTCAGTATTAATAAATTTTTCTGCATCTTCTGCTACTAAACCTTCACTACTATCAAATACAGTATCTTCTAACATTGTAATAGCTACAAATACTTGATTTAAAGGAGGTACTATTTCATCAGATGAAGCAGTAGTATAAGCCGAACCAGCTTGTCCTATAATAGCTTCTGGATTAGCAGGTCCCTGTCTATCTTGAGTTTGCACTGTCCCAGCATGTGTTATTTTTAAATCACTCATTTTTTCTCCTAATTACAGGCTAAGAGCCCCGAAGGGCTCATAACCTATTTTACTTAACTAACCTTACGATGGGTCAGCGCCTATGCCTGAGCTTGTTCCGTCAACATCACCTTGTGGCCCAGTTGCCTGAGATACAATTATCCTACCATGATTACTACTCTCATCTCCAGTACTTGTAATACAAATCTTGAAGAAAGGCCATGGATAGGCTGTTAAATCAACAGTTCCTGCTGTATAAGCATTAGCTGCAGTAGAAGACGTCATTGCAGTTGCAACATCATCAGCTACTTTTGCATATGTGCCACCTGAAGTATTGCATGCATATAAATCAACTACAACATTATTTGCAGGCGAATCATCTACTTCAAAAGTAACTCCAATCGTACCTAACGCAACATCAACACCAACTTGTATAGCAGTACTCAATGCGTTACCTGCATTGGCTAATGCTAATCCGTTAGCATCTAAAGTTGTTCCTAAAGCAAGGTTATACATTCTTTTGACACCGCTAACACTATCTTTTGTCCAAGCCATAATCTACCTCCCCTTAAGAAAACTTAAGTACTGCGTGGGTTTCAGGGAGACTAATTTCAAGACCAGCTTCAGTAAGGATAGCATCTTGTCTACCATCTATACCATTGTCTTGTACATTAGTTTCAATGAAGGTATCTCGACTAATACCATTACCCGCTAGTGGACGATAAGCTACATTCTTCATATCGACACATACAGCATAATCTTCCCAGATACCTCTTAATAGGGGTTCTGCAACAAAATGTAAATTACCAAAAATAGTATTTACAACTGTCACATTATGCCCAAAAGCACCAGGAATATTAGCTACATCTAAACGATATTGAGATGAACCTACGCTATTATTCATGAAAGAGCCATTACCTAATTTATTCAAATAAGTAATAACTTTTCTTGAGGCTAGCACTAGCTTGTTTCCAGAATTTCCGCCTTCAGGTGCAAAGAAATCTTCCATTGCATCTAAGAAAGCATCATATCCAGAAGAAGCATAAGACATAGAATATACCTTACCATAAGTATTTGTATAGGGAACAATACCCCATGAAAATCTTACAGCAGCTGTGCCAGATGTTGCTTCATTAGCAGCTGAAGTATAACCTTGACCAAATAACATAGCTTGTTCAATGTCCATCTTATGTTCCATTAACTTATCTGTCCAGATACGTTTAAACTCATCCTTTACACCACGATATTCTGTAGCTAAAGATGTGCCAGTAAAGATGTTCATGCCAGTTTTGAATATTTGACAATATCCTTCTCTGTCATAAAGTGAATCTTCCCAACCAAGTGCGGTATCAGTTCCTTCAGCCCATGCAGAACCAATTACTTGGCCCTTATTTAATGCTGCAGAATTACCTGCTGCAGCAATAGCTGAACCACCACAATTAGTTACACTTGCAGCTGCAATTGTTGTATAACCAAAAGCTTCTGAACTGTCTGTTTCAACTTTATCAGTATGTACAATTCCAGACCCAGAATAAGCTGCTTCATCAATTTTGTAATAATAGACTTCTCCATCATCACCTTTTAAAGCAAGTACTTGTCCACCTGTTATAAAATAACATGCATCATATTTATGAGCAGATGTTGCCGAAGTACCTGAATTACCTGATATTTTTCCATATTTATCAAATGCGCTTTTAATAATTAGCGGATTAGATACATCGGAGCCATGTGCAGGTGTTCCAGGTTCAAAGGCAGTACTTACTACGAAATTCCGTCTTTGCCATTGGTGCCGTTGCTCTAGAAATTTAAACACAGGGTCATTAGTCGCCTTTTTAGCTACTTTATTTAAGTAAACGAAAAAAGGAGATTGCTGTGGAGCGAGTTCTGCAACTCTATCTCCAAAGTTAAAGACTCTGCGTGTATTATCTAAAGAAGCAGTCCAACTTTGTGTGGCAGACGGATTATTACTATATACCTTTGCCATAATCTACCTCCTACGGTATTAGATTATATGATTCTATTTCCAAGGATTATTGGAATTAAAATCACCTATTAACGAATCCATAATTTGGTCACTATCAGAACGCGTATTAGCCCCAGTATTTCCAGTAACTACCCCCATTGGAGAAGGTATTTGCTGTGCATTCTGGGTTTGTGTAAAGGTGTCACTTGGCTGTCCAGTACCTTGTGGTACATTCTGGCCAGGCATACCTTTTTGCATTCTATATAATGCTACCAAATTATCCATTGAGACGGAGTCGGGCTTAGACATAGTTTGTATAAATTCCTGAGTTTCAGCTTCAGAAAGACCATGATGTCCTTGGACATATTGACTAATCTCCTGAACTTCGCGCTGTTGCTGAATCTGAGTTTCACGACGTTGAGTAGCTTGCGCTTTCTCTTTTTCGATTCCTTCAAACTTTTCTTGCATCAATGCCATATCATACTGATGTTTAAGTTCATTATACTGCGTTATGTCGTCTTGCCATTGGTCGACTTCGTCAAGATAACGAGCACTCTCTGATGCTGGGTCACCCCAAGCATCCTCACGAGAGAACCCTCTTGGCTTTTGTGGACGTCCTGGAGGGGCTGGAAATTCTTCTACTTGCTTCTGCTGCGGTACTTGTTCTTGAGCTGGTTGAGAAGTTGGTTGCTGTTGCAACTGACCTCTTAATTGCTTTAGTTCGTTTTCGCGCTGCGCTGCCTGAGATTGCCAATATTCAAAACGTTTCTCATCGTTTTTAGCTTGGTATTCAGTTTCAGTAGGAGGTGTTTCCTGAACTTGAGGAGCCGGCTCCTGAGATGGAGGGGTTTCCTGTGATTCTGTTTCCGTTACACCCATAAATGCATCTTCAACGGTCAGATTTGTATTGGTAGAGCTCTCTGGTACTGCTGGTGCATTAAATGCACTATCAGTATTATTAGGATTTACCTGTTGAGGGGTATCTACTGTTCTATTATCTTCCATTTACTTATTCCCTTTCTGACTGCCTTCCTTGCCGCTCGGAAGGGTTGAGTCAAAGTCCTTTAGACGCATTGCTACGTCTTTCTTTTCTGCGGCCAAAGTATCATCAAGACGTTTTCCAAATAAAGTACCAGCAGCCTTGCTTTTATTTGCAACACTATCCAATTCTCCTTTAAACTTCTCAACTTCTACTTTCTTCCTTAAATTCACTGCTTCACGGTCCCTAGTTTGTAGGTCGCCCTTAAGTGACTTAATTTGTTCTTGAGCTTGTTGTAACGCTCCTTGTAGTTTAGTAATCTCATCAGTTCTTTCTAAGACACCTTCCATATCAAATACTTCAGTTTTCTTAAGAACTTCTAACCTATCTATTAATCCTTTAGAATATGCATCCATATAAAATTCTAATTCTGCATATCTATTTGTAGGTAATGTACTACCAGATATATAAATAACATCATATTTCCCTACAGTAATATCATTAAATATTTGAATCTCACCTGTTTTATCGTCAACCAATTTTTTATTAACTATGTATTCACTCATAGAATTATTAGGTTGAACAAGTCTAAATACCTTTTCCCCTGAATATAACTGTTGCATCATTGGAATGGCAACTTGACCTACTCTAGTTAAAGCTGCTTCAATATCAGCTAGTTTAGATTTAATCTTTCTTTGACCAAATTCATCTAAACTAATAGTTGCTTTATAGGTTTGAGGTGCAGCTTGTGAATTACCCATCATCATTTCATAAAGCCCTAAAGCATGGTCTATGTCGTTTTTAGCATTTGTTTCATTAGCATATAATTCATTCGGTAGTGGAGTTGGCTGGACTGGCATAGGAGCACCATCGGTTGGGTCATAAGGTATAGCCACTCCAGGTTGTGCCCATTTTTGCTCAAACTCAGCCATATCTACACTACCTTCTGGTACCAAAATTTTGGTATTAGTACTTGTTGTTGCATGTGCAATAATAAGACTACGTGTTTTATTTATATATTCTTGAAGACCTTTAATCATCCTTACATCAGATGTAGGATATGGACTTCTAGTATGTATATTCATTAATGGTACAATAGGATACTTTTCTATAGGTAATATTCTAGAATATAATAAAGTATCTCCCATAATGATACACATTTTTACTCTCTCTACTGTTACTTGTACTACTTTAATAATGCCACGTTCTATTAATGTTTCAAAAGTAACTTCCTCTATAGGTATTTCTGGTAATCCTTGGGCCATAACTTCCTTAGGGTCACCACCTTGTTGAGCTACTTGTTGAGCTTGCTGAACCATAGCTTGTTGCATCTGCATGTGCATTTGCTGTAACAGTTGTTTTGCTTGCTCTGGGTCTGTTAAAATTTGCTCATTATTTATAATATAAGCAGGAGTTTTAATATATTGAGAATATTCATCCTCTTCAAACAAGTGCTCTTTATTAGAGAATTTTTCATATACCCTAAATTTAGGTACTCTAATCTTCATATATCTTTCATAACCACGGATATAATCTACACCAGAAACTCTACCTACATCTTCAGGGAACTGAGCAGCAAAGCCTTCAGTACTTCTACCTGTCGCAACAGCATTGAAATCACTATTCGATGCAAAATTACTAGATGCATTATTAATGGCATCTTTATACATAGGATACAAAGCAGTAGCTTGGTCTTTAGTAAAAGTTTTTGATATAATAATGTTAGAAGCATCATCAAAAAGTCTATCCTGTGAATTAGGGTCTACATATAAATTTAATGGGTCAATATCTTTTATACAGACTTCCCCTTTGCCCATATCTTTCATTGGGTCTTGATATACTTGTATCAATCCCATTCCCATTACATAATAATCATCAATAGCATTGCGAATAACACTTCTTCCATCAGATATATCATACATATATGATAATAGCGCTGATATTACTTGCGCTATTTTGTTGTCTGAATCTTCTCTAGGGGCACATCTAAAAGATGGGCGATTCGCAGTGAGCATTGATTTAGCTGCTTCCACTGCAGGATGGACCCGATTAACTACAATCGGTGCCTGACCACGAGACTTTAATACTTCTTCTTGCTCTGCAGTCCATTGCCTCCCTAATCTAAATTCTTTATCTTCCTTAGCGTGTATAGCCCAATTGTCTCTTTTAGTACTATAAGTATTAAAGAGCTCCTGGGTTTCATCTACAAATTGTTTTTCCTCGTCAATATCACCATTTTGAGTATATTCCATAGGCATAATTTACGATTTAAAGAACTAACCAATCAAGTCTTTTTTTCGTTTTTTCCTCATTTTTATTAGTTTCGTTCATCTTTTCAAATCTACAAGGCTTTGCTCCCTCTAATGCAGTCCATATTGAATCCATTACATCATCATGTTGACCTTTAGGATATGATAAGAACTCTTTCTCTCCTTCTATGTCTTCTGGTCTGAAGAAGAACTGTCCTTTAGCAAACATAGGGACCAAAGATAATAATCGTTCTGATTTTCTATTTCTCGGTTTAACCCCTCGTTCAATACCTGGTATATAGAGGGTCTCTTCTTGCATAATTTGACGAACTGCTGTCCTAAGAGCTTCTTGATATCCAACTGTTTCAATTTTCATCCTCCTCGGCTTATATTTTTTATAAGTATCTATAATCTTTTGAGGTTGTTTCTCTGGAGAAATCTTATCTCTATATGTATTAATAACATACTTATTATTTTCATGGTCTATACCAAGTGTCGTAATTACAAAAAAGTCTGCCCTAGCTGATAAAGATGAGGCAGGGTCTACTCCTGAATATACTTCAACAGGTATAATAGTTTTATCTTCACCTATTTGTCTAACCATACAACCCTGTCCATTTATGATTTCATAATCATAATGGTGACGTTTAATCCATTTAGGTTTAAACGGGGCATTGTCTGGGTCTTGAGCTATATTCATGTATTCCTGAAAGAAACCATTTAGGTTACCTACAGATGCATACTCATCTTTGATTTGCAAAATACGTTCTTTTGGAAAACGCTCTTCCCATAATGGAACTTCATTTTCGTCCCATATAGAATACCATAAAACTTTCCAAGCAGATGATTCTTTTACCCAATATAAAAAACAATCTTCTGAAATAACAGTACCTATCATTACTATCTTACCATCATCTGATAGCGAAGGTATTACAGCCTCTGTCATCCATTTTTTATTTTTAGCTCTTGCTTCTGGAGTATAAGCATTTAGTTCTGATTCAAAATCATCTACTATTATCAGATTAGGCCTAGTATCTCCTTCAATAAAACCACGAACTCTTTGTCCTGTACCAACTGCTACTATTCTAGTTCCATTAGCAAGTACTATATCAGTATTAGTCCATCTTTTAGCTGTATTAAAACTTAAATCTCCAAAAAGGTTTGCTAATCTATCAGAATTATTTAAATGATACTTAATTCTTGATAAAAAGTTAATTGACTGAGCCTGGGATTCAGATATTATAACTATAAACAAATCCTCATCGCTTTTCTTAAAAGCTGCTTTCCATAATGGATAAATTAAACTAGTAGTAGTACTCTTAGCAGTACCTCGAGGAGCAGCAATTGCTACTCTTCTATATTTATCATTTTTAAGAGCTTTATATACTTCCGCATGAAAGGGAGGTATTTCCTTATTTAATGCAGAAGGAAAGCAATATCGCCCAAAAAGAGCCATATTTTCATATAACTTCTTATAAGCTTGTTTTTTAGCGTATTCTACTTCATAATTCAATTTTTATTTTTACCCTGTATTAAAGCATTAACTCTTTTAAATAATTCACGTGATTTTACTCTATGAGCATCAAACTCTACTGGAATTTCATTAGTGGGGGTAACAAGCGGGAGCTTATCTTTATACGGAAGCCAGTCAATATTATATTCCTGAGCATCCTCCCTGTGAGTAGCCCAAGCATCAGTATCCTTTTTCATCACTTCAAGGTCTTCATCCGTTAGGTGTGGAAATTCTTCCATTAACCCTTTCCAGCTCCTCGTAAGCAACGAATCTAACTGAGTATTATTATATTTAGGAGTTTCCTTTGGATAATAAAAAACGCCACCTTCCTTGGTATGCCCCCAATTCAACTCATCAGCATAAGGGTCTGTATCTGGTATCTCTCCCTCAGGAGCCCATACTCCATATACATTATGGCGACCAAGCGCACTGACTTCTTTATTATGTCTGTCTACCAGAGAAGTTCTAGTTTCTGAGTCTTGACCACCAAATTGCATTGCGTGACCACCTTCATCTATAAATGTTGATACATTACCAGGAGGCAAATGTAAGGTATCTGGTGCTTCCTGGGAACCTAGGGTATAAAAAGCTACTGGAGAGCGAGTCATATCTAAATTCTTAATATAAGGGCTACTCATTTCACCCTCCCAAGCTTTTAATAATAAGTTTTTTAACTTATCCTTATTCGCTCCAGCTTTAACGAAGAAGGTATCCTGCTGCGCTTCTTGTAGAAATTTATCAAATGACAACCTAGGGGTGCCCATATATATCCTCCTCGTGTCGCTTACGCTTCTTGTATTTAGCTGCTTTATTCGCTAACTTCTTCAGATTCTTTGACTTCTTCGTGCGCTTTGAGTCCACCTTCTTCTTTCTGCGGTGATTCGTATGACTCATCTATTTCCTTTGTTGTAGTCCTAGTAGCTAAAATACTATGTTCTTCAGCTCGTAATTCATCAATTAAAGCTGTAGATGTATGAGCTTCTAATTTATCGGTTGTTTTAACAAGATGTTTCTCTTTCATTCCATGCATATCCTGTAAATTTTCTATAGCACGTAGTAAATTAGTTACATCCTTTTTATCTTTAGCCATAGAAATAGTATTTTCTAATAAATCTAAAGTATACTTTTCAGTTAAGCCATGCTCTGTTAAAAGAGATTGGAGTTCTGCTTTTACCATATTCTTAAATATCTCCGATTTCATTGTGCGCTTCCATTTGCGCCTTTCACTATCAGTTACAGCACCCATAGCCCATTCAATGGCTAAATCATAATCAGGTTTTAAAGCAAACATAGTAGCAAGATTCCTCATCTTATCTTGACCTGCCTGTACTTCTATATAACTTTTCCCTGTAAAAGTGACATTAGTCTTTCTCCCAGCCGCCAAAAGCTTCTTAGAGGGATACTTAGCATTAAAAAAAGTGTAACCCCAAGGAAAACGCAAGTAAGTGTTAGGTATGTCATGGTTGCTGGGATACTCTCTCCTAGAGATGACCATAGCGACATATTTGTCGTCAGATAATGCGTATTCTCCTGCATTTGCTTCTTTCCAGTATTTATAGCCAATACTTGCTTCTTGTGCCTCTTCTTCTCTATAAATTCTATAAGTTGTAGTTTCCTGGTCACCCTTATGGTTAATATTGATTGAATACATTAATTATTCATATCATTACGTATTATTAACTTTGTTTTCTCGTATCGTTTACGACCAGCAGCTTTATTAATAGTATTTACAGCCCTTTTAACTGCTGGAGCTGTGCCTCCATATTTATTAGTTATGGCATGCAAAGCTTTTAGTTTAGTAATCTTACGTGCCCCTGTCATCATTTTAGAGGCATCCCATAATCTTAATATTATTTTTGCTACAGATGTTGTCATATTATGTATTAAGATAAAAGCCTATGCCTATAACCAATACAAACAAAAAGCCCATAACAAACATTAAATCCATTAGGCATATCTCATATCAGATTCAAATGATGCTAATCTATCAGCTACGTCAGTTTCATCACCTGCCCAATGATATTTTGACCACCAATCAGCAGTATCTTTTATAGCTTCAGGTCTAAATGATGCAGTAGGATGATATCTTGTATTAGCCATAAATAACATTTTTTGTTGTTGAGGTGTTAATTTAGAAGCATCTACACCATCTTCTGATACTGCAGCCCAATCAGGTATATCCATCTGGTTTTCATCATACCAACGCTTTAATCTATTCATAGCAGTCTGTCCACCAGCTCCTACTCCAGATTCAAATTGGAATAACCCCCTACCAGGACCTCCACCTATCTGTTTAGCACTAGCATCACGTTTGGATTCATGAAAAGATATCTTATCCATTAAACCCTCCATGTCATCACCAGAAACACCGTATCTAGAACCTAAATTCTCTACCATTTGGTTATATGCTTCATTATCTAAGTCTTGCTGTGTCATCTTATCTACCTTATCTGTAATAATATCTTGAGTAGCTTCTTCTACTAAGCTATCTTGAGGTTGGTTTTGTTCTGTACGGGGACGCCAAAAACGTTCAGTCATTAAACTCCAAAAATCTTGTGCCATCAATCCCCCCTTAACAACTGGCTATAGACAGAAACCAGTAGAAAAGCTTGTTATTTATTTAAACTAGCCAGTTTTAATTCCCAGTAACGTAATTAACAACTGTTCTAACCGACTGTTATGTGCCTATTTCTATAGGCAAATTTAACACTAAAATACCCTACTTGTCAAGTTTTTATTTTGAAAATATAAAAAAAATGTACAAAACTAAACAAAAAAACAAGCATTTGCTAGGAAAAAGACCCAAAAACCGTTGAAAAAGGCCATTTCAAAAAATATAGCTAGAATGGGTGTACGGGATATACACGCCACCCACCCGCCTTGAAAAAAGGCTATCGGGGGCTACCTTCCGTTGAAATCGACATGACCAAACCAAATAGAACGAAGCGCTTGGTTTACCGAGTCATGTAGCATTGTCAACGCAAGTCCCGTATCCACCGACAGTCTTTTTACTGGCGTCGGGTTGTGTGTGTTTTCCCCTTCTAACCTTTCGGTAGTAATTAATCATAATAATAAATAAAGGAACTCAAAAATGGATAAAGCATTATTTTTAAAAATATATAGTATTCTTATTAATTACGGAAATGTCGCACCAAGTAGCAAAGCGGACAAAACACAAGCTTTTAACTTGTTTGCCATTTCTGATGATTGTATCGCTAAGGTCGAACCTTTGCTTCCATCTGGTTGGACATACACTGTATGGCCACCCAAAGATGTAATTAAGGACGGACTTATCGTTAAATCAAAGCCTATGACGACGTTTCACCTCGCAGGCAAACCAGCCTCTGCGGAAGATATTTCCACAGCTTGTGGTTTCACTGCTTAGGTTTCACTTTCGTCTGAATTACCCTGTCACTTTGTGATGGGGTTAATTCTTTTATGATTAAGGTTAATACAACAACTATAACTGTTTTTACTACACATAATATACAAAGGAGAGTTTATGAGAATCTATTTTGACACACCAAACTATCATACTGTAGGTGATGAATTATTTATGAATGACCTTGAAGATAATCTTCAGGCAATATTAGACGGTAAATTTAGACTATTTAATACTGTATCAAACAAAGATATTGAAATTACTAAAGATAATGTAAATGAATGTAAAGAAATGATGATTGAACAATATAATGGTCACGGTATTGGACATTTAATACTTAAAGATAATAGATATAAATAAAGGAGAGTATATGAAATCTGCAATAAAAAAGGTTAAACAGGTTATTAAGCCTGTCTTTTCATTTCGTTTAGTTAACAAATATGGTAGTGTTCATTTTGTACAAGCAAAGAGTATTAACTCTGCATTGCGCAAAGGTAGAGCCTATTTTGGTACACAATGTACTATTCTTTAGATATTTGTTTAACTTTTATCTATCTATGTTTAGTCGGAGTATTAATGCTCTGGTTAGCTCGTATTATTAAGTAGGGAGAATAATAAATGAGAGATTGATATAAATTATGGGGTTTTTACACAGTTTTCCTTATCATCCAATAAACTGTAATTGTTTATTAAGTTATACAATGGGGGTTCTTGCATACCTCTTATATCTACAACAGTAGATACTCTCCTCTACAAGTGCAAGTTAAGTGATAAATACTCTTTATTGAGTTATAAATGCCGATTATCCTTTCACATAGTTAAACACTATGGGTAATTGGCTGAAATTTAGTTAAACAAGTAATAAAGAGAGAGTTTACGGCTAAAACCACCTATTCGTTAAAAGGAATTGCAGGCATAGTAC
>Ga0209756_1001393_pt1 | contig 22388 bp, 17 predicted proteins | sample ETNvirenome_6_85_FD_184071 | JGI IMG/M metagenome (GOLD analysis project Ga0209756, IMG submission 184071) | Marine viral communities from the Pacific Ocean - ETNP_6_85 (SPAdes) (version 3) | ecosystem: Environmental > Aquatic > Marine > Oceanic | place: Pacific Ocean | collected 2013-06-19 | reverse complement strand
TTCAAGCGGTTCAAGTGGTTCAAGTGGTTCAAGTGGTGTAACCGTAAGTGGAACAAGTGGTTCAAGTGGTTCAAGTGGTTCGTCAGGTTCAAGTGGTTCAAGTGGTTCAAGTGGTGTAACCGTAAGTGGCTCAAGTGGTTCAAGTGGTTCAAGTGGTTCTTCAGGTTCAAGTGGTTCAAGTGGTGTAACCGTAAGTGGTTCAAGTGGTTCAAGCGGTTCCAGTGGCTCAAGTGGTTCAAGTGGTTCAAGTGGTGTAATATCATTAGCTACAGATGCTAATAATAGAGTTATAACTTCGGATGGAGACGGAACTGGTACAGCTGAACCAAATATGACATTTGATGGTAGTTCTGTAATATTTAAAGTAGGTGACCATACAACAGCCGGTAATAACACATACATGAGTTTATCAGATGCTGGTGGTGGTATAGAATTATCTACAGTTGGTGTAGGTTCACTCGGTGATATGAGAGGTTACTCACTTGGTACGTATCTATCTATTGATGATGTTAACGAAGTAACAAGATTACAATCTGAAGGTAATATATTCCTTGGTGATGATGACTGGGTTGGATATGGTAATGGTACACATATACAAATTGATGATGATGCTCAACAAATTAGTATGAGTGCAGCTAGTGGAGTTATAATAAGTTCATTATCTACTGGTGGTACTATTGATGTACACGCGTCTGGAACTGGTCATTTAATAATGGGTGTTTCTGATGTAAGATTAAAGAAAGAAATTAATACTATATCACAATCACTTGACACAATTAAAGAATTACGTGGTGTAACTTATAAATGGAAGACCGAAGAAGAAGGTAATACAAGGAATGCAGATAATACTAATGATAGAACAGAATATGGATTTATTGCACAAGAAATTACAGGTTCACAAGCACATAAAGTAAGTTTTGAAGACCAAGAAGGTTTCTATGGTGTTAATAAGACTCATATAATTCCAATATTGGTAGAGGCTATTAAGGAATTAGAAGCTAGAGTAGTAGGTTTAGAAGAAGAGTTAAAAAATAAATAATACTTTTAGTGTTAAAATTAGATACTTATTGTTAGTTATATAACTGTTATAAGGAGAATAAAATGGCAGATACTATTAAATTTTCTGAAGATGAAATGAAAAAGTTACAAGAACTTCAAACTTCATATCAGAGTAAAACTATTGAATTTGGACAATTACGTGTTCAGAGTATATTGTTGAAGCAACAATTAGATGCATTAGAACAACAAGAAGCACAAATGGAAGTTGATTATGCTAATATACAAAAGAATGAACGTGATTTAGTTGACGAATTAAATAAAAAATATGGGCCTGGTTCATTAGACCCAACTACTGGTACTTTTACACCAATAGAACAACCACCACAAACCGAAAAATAATAAAATCTTACATATAATCGTTTCAAGTTTTTGTTGACTATTTATATCTAAGAATATGTTATATATTCGCATGCGTAAATTAAAACTAATTAATTAGGAGAAATATAATGGCCGAAAGAATCGTAAGTCCTGGTGTATTTACTCGTGAGAAAGACCTTTCATTTTTACCACAAGCTATTGGGGAAATTGGAGCGGCAATAATTGGGCCTACCGTTAAAGGGCCTGCTTTTGTTCCTACAGTTGTTCGCAATTTTAATGAATTTGTGGATATATTTGGGGATGTCACGAAGAATTATTATACACCTTATACCGTAGAACAATATCTACGGAGTGCTGGTACGGTTACTATCGTCAGAGTTCTCGGAGAAGATGGGTATTCAAATGATATTATTAAACTATATGCTATATCTGGAGCAGATGCGGCAACTGGTGTTACACACTCGTTAGCGTATCTCGCACCGTCACAAGGTGATTTTAGTGGAGCAGGAGATTTATCAACATCAACTATTACTGGTGGTGATGTTACTTCAACTGATTCAACATTGACTGTGAATGGTACAGATACAGTTTCATATAGTGTAACTTTATCATTTGATACAGGAAGTGCTAATTACATTGAAAATGTATTTAGTACTGATGCTCAAACTCAAACGGGAGCTGGCGGAATTACTGTTCCAGTTTACTTATATGCTAATTTTAAAAACGCACAATCAACAACGAACTGGATTGGTTCAGGCTCATCGGCCGAATCACCCAGTGTTTCTGCTTCTATAGATACTATAGATTTTGCCAGTACTGATTACTCAAATGCTAGTTCACCAACTGTACAATCACAATTGATTAATAATGCACGTTTTAATCTATTTAAGGTTAATACTCGTTCACATGGTTCAAATGTAAACGATGATGTGTTTGTGGTTGTTTCTAATGTGAAAGCGGCTGGTAGTATTGCTGGTTCAGACTATGGTTCATTTAGTATTGGAGTTCATAATGTTGATGATGGGGCGTTAATAGAATCTTGGCATAATTTAAATTTTGATGCGTCAAGTACTAACTATTTACCAAGAGTTGTTGGTGATAGATATGTAACTATAGACTCAGCTGGGAAACTCACATATAATGGAGATTGGCCAAATATGTCCAATCATATTTATATTAGTGATTATTCTGGTCTTGAGTTCGCACCAAAGTCTGTAGTACCGATGGGTCACTCAGCAATATCAAATACTGTTCCAGGTACAACTGGAGTTGATGCTGCTAAATTGGTGACTTCACAAACTAATGAAACATTAGAGTTTGACGCAACAGTTCCATATGGATTTGACTTTAATTATTGGTATACATACAATGATAATGGAAAAGCCTGGGACAATGTTGCTTACTTAGCTCCAATACCAATAAGTGCTGGAACTGGTAATAATGCTACAATGTCATTAGAAAACATGAGTGGACATCCATCGGCATCATCTACAAATGGATATGCTACAGGTTCAGATAAAATTACATTGGCCGATTCACATATTAGTCAACGTAAGTTCGCTTTACCACTACAAGGTGGTTTTGATGGAATGAATCCCGCAACACCAAAGAATACTGGTGCTAACATACTAAATACAAATGTGATGGGATTTGATTGTTCATCTGCTACAACTATGGGAACTACTGTTTACAAGAAAGCTATTAATGCTGTAAGTAATCCTGATGAGTTCGATATCAATTTGTTAGTAACACCTGGTATCGTACATGGTCTACATAGTAAAGTTAGTGCTAGAGCTATGAATATGTGTGAAGAACGTGGTGATGCATTTTATGTTATGGATGCTTCTATACATGGTGAAAGTATCTCTACTATAACAAGTCGTGTATCTACATTAGATACTAATTACGCGGCTGTTTATTACCCTTGGGTAAAAATAGTAGATTCTGGTACATCATTACCTGTATGGGTTCCGCCTTCAGTTGTGTTACCTGGTGTTATTGCATACACAGACCAAGTAGCTCATGAATGGTTCGCTCCAGCTGGATTGAATCGTGGTGGTTTAACAACCGTACTTGAAGCTCAAACGAGATTAACTCACGCAGAACGTGATGACCTTTATGAAGATAGGGTTAACCCAATTGCTTCATTCCCAGGTCAAGGTGTTTGTGTTTGGGGTCAGAAGACCTTACAAGCTAAACCATCGGCGTTGGATAGAGTAAATGTACGTAGATTGCTAATTAGATTAAAGAAGTTTATTGCTTCTTCTTCAAGATACCTTGTGTTCGAACAGAATACTGCTGGAACACGTAATCGTTTCTTGAATATTGTTAATCCTTTCTTGGATTCAGTACAAGCTAATAGTGGATTGAGTGCGTTTAGAGTTGTCATGGATGAATCTAACAACACACCAGATGTTGTTGATAGAAATCGTCTTGTTGGACAAATCTATATTCAACCTACGAGAACTGCTGAGTTTATTGTTCTTGATTTTGTTGTACTTCCTACGGGAGCTACGTTTCCAGAATAAGTAAATAAGTTAAAACTTAAAACCCCTCATTTTGAGGGGTTTTTTGTTTATATGATATTTATTATTGATGTTAGATGAAATACATTTTTAGAAGTAGATGATATTTATATATAAGAAATTTAATTAATTTGGAGATAATAAAATGGCTGAATTACTCGACCCTTCAGAAATAATGTTCACTCCGTTTGAACCAAAAACGAAGAATCGTTATATCCTTTATGTTGAAGGTATTCCCGCGTATTTAATTAAGACTGCCAATAGACCGAGTATTACGTTTGAGGAAGTTGAATTAAATCATATTAATGTTAAAAGATTTGTAAAAGGTAAAGGTTCGTGGGAGCCAATTGAAATTACTTTATATGACCCAGTTGTTCCAAGTGGTGCACAAGCTGTTATGGAATGGGTAAGATTACATAAAGAATCTGTAACTGGACGTGATGGATATTCTGATTTTTATAAGAAAGATATTACAATTAATATGTTAGGTCCTGTTGGAGATAAGATAGAAGAATGGACTTTAAAAGGTGCATTTATTGTATCAGCCGCATTTAACGATTTAGATTGGGCAGCTAGTGACCCAGCCGAGATTACATTAAGTCTTCGTTACGATTACGCAATATTACAGTTTTAATTATTTTATTGGTGGAAGAGAGGGAAGTTTGTGGTGGACTTCCCTTTTTTATTGAAGGTTTTTAGTATTACATATCTATTTATTAAAAAGAGTTTTATTTAATTAGTTTTATTAAACAAGGAGAAATCATGGCGAAACAAGAAAAGCCTAAATTTCCAACTGAAGTTGTAACTTTACCATCTAAAGGTAACTTCTATCCAGAAGAACATCCTTTATCAAGTGGGGAAGTTGAAGTCAAATATATGACTGCTAAAGAAGAGGACATACTAACGTCACAAAATCTTATTAAACAAGGTAAAGTGATTGATGTATTGTTAGAATCTTTAGTAGTTGGTGATTTTAACATGGATGATATGTTCATCGGTGATAAGAATGCCGTTATGATAGCTTCTCGTGTTCTTGGATATGGTAAAGAATACACTTTTGAGTTGGAAGACCCAGCAACTGGAGAAAAAGAATCACATACGTTAGATTTGACTACTCTTGAACATAAAGATGTAGATTTTGACGCAGCTACTTTTGAATTTGAATTACCTTTTTCTAAAAGAGTGTTAGGATATAAGTTTTTAACACAAGGTGATGAAAAAGAAATTACAGCCGAACTTAAAGCTTTACGTAAGGTGGTTAAGAAAACAGGAGTTGAATCCGAAGTAACTACACGATTAAAAAAAGTTATTACATCTATAGATGGTGATAAAAATGTCGCAACTATTAATAACTTTGTCAACAATGAATTTTTGTCTCGTGATTCGAAAGAATTTAGAGACCATCTCATGTCTGTAACACCCGATGTAGACTTGGATATCATTATTGATTTTTCTTCAGGTGAGGAGGTAGAAATCACCGTCCCTATGACGGTAGAGTTTTTTTGGCCTAAAGCCGGAAAATAAACCCCAAATACACGAACAAATATTTCAAATAGTATTTCATGGTAAAGGTGGCTTTACCTATGACGCAGTCTATACTATGCCTACTTGGCTTCGTAGATTCTATTTCTTAAAAATGCAAGAGTTTTATAAGAAAGAAAAAGCTGAATACGATAAAGCTAATAAAAAGAGTGTATCCCGCCCACCATCTCGTAAACGATAGAGTAAATTTTATATTTTCTGATATTTATTATTGATAAATTCCCATAACAAACCGTTTTAATCAGGAGTTAAATATAATGGAAAATATTAATGATGTTAAGAAAATAGCACGAAAATTTCTTAAAAAACCAAAAGTTCTTCAAATGAGAGATACCATACAAGTTATTGCAATAAGTGGTGCGTATATGAATTTGAAACACACCAAACGTGGTGGTGAATACGAAATAACAGACCCAAATGATAATCTTATAGGTGGTGGTGACTACGACTCAGTATTAGAACCATTCGCCGAATTCAAAGACCTACTTCGTTCCCTTAAATTAGAAAGTATAAAACCAGTGGTTGAAAGAGACCAACGAGTATTCTATGAAGGTATTATTAATACCTTGTTTGGTAGAGTAAGTGCTGGTGCTAAACCAAGGGATGTAGTTAAAGGTGCTACAAAGAGTCATCCAGAATTAAAAGGTTTAGAAAAAGAAATTGAAAAAGATTTGGAACAATTAAGAAAAGACCAAGAGGATTTACATAAAAAATGGAAAAAACTTGGTAAAAGTAAAGTTTGGTAATAAATTGGAATTAACTAATGCCTAAAAGACCAGCTCAATTTACAGAAGAAGATAATCAAGCTTTAGAAAAGAAGCTTAAATTAAGAAAGGCTCTTAATAAAGAAGAGAACCAAGGGCTCCTTACTGCCAAGGACAGACAACAATTAGAAAAAGATGTAGGTAAACTTTACGAAAAAAGAAATAAACACAATATACAAGCAACAGCGGAACTTGAAAAAGGAGAAAAAGTATTAGAACAAGGTAATAAGGCGTTAGACACTGGTATTGACTTAACAAAAAAATTAGCAAAAATGGGTAAATCAGCGGCCGTTGGAGCGGCAAATTTGAATGCACAAATGGAGGGAGTAGCCGATGTAAGTGGTACTGCAGTTGATTTTCAAACAGACATATCGTCACTTTTAATAGAACAAATAGATAATTCAAGTAGGTTAAATGAATCTCAAATGGCTATTGGTACGGCCGCATTTGAAGCAGTAGATTTTGGTGGTCAAGCGAAAAAACTTGCTGAAGAAAAAATTAAAATAATGTCTGGTCAATATGATTTGACAGCAGATGAACAAAAATTAGCTCTTGAAACTCTTAATACCGCCGAACGAAGATTAGAGGTACAGAAAAAAATAGCTAAAGCACAAGAACTACAACATGACGCCACAAAGAACCTTGGGGCAGGTATGAAAGCTTTGAATGCCCAAGCCATGGCATTCGGAGCTCAATTAAAAGCTATAGCTATGAATCCAGTTATGGCTCTTGGTGCTGGGTTATTGTTAGCTGGTAAGTATCTATATGATATGTTTAAAGGGGCAATGGAACTTAAATCAGAATTAGGTATTAGTGATGAAGCGGCCGCCGGTTTACAGATGCAAATATCGGAAACAGCCGCGGCATTTAAAATGGCAGGAGTTGAGGCCGGAGATGTAAAGGACGCGGCTCTTGGATTGATGGATAACTTTGGTGGAGTTAATGCAGTAACACCAGAATTGTTAAGTGGTATGGCTAAGATGAAAGCCGAATTGGGTGTAAGTGGAACTAATGCGGCTAACTTAATGGTAGCGATGAAAGCTACTGGTGCCGCGTCAGAAGAAGCGGCATTTGAAATGGCAAAAACTGTTGGTCATTTAGCTCAAGCCGAGGGTGTAGCACCAGGTCAAGTTATGCAGGATTTAGCTCAAAATACTGAAGCGTTTGCTTCGTTCGCTAAAGATGGTGGTTTGAATGTCGCTAAAGCGGCTATACAAGCAAAGAAACTTGGTATTAACTTTGATACATCGGTTAAGATAGCAGATAACTTATTAAATTTTGAATCGAGTATTCAATCACAAATGGAAGCCGAAATTCTACTTGGTAGACAATTAAATCTTGATAAAGCTCGTTCAATGGCACTTTCTGGTGATATGGAGGGTTTACAAAAAGAAATATTAAAAAATGTAGGTACTGAAGCAGAATTTAATGCAATGAACGTTCTTCAAAGACGGGCGTTAGCACAGTCTATTGGTGTTAGTGTTACTGAATTATCTAAGATGGTAGCTAATCAATCCAATCTTAACAAACAAACAAAATCACAAGCCGCTACAGCAAAAGGAATGGCTTATGTAATGAAGTTAATCAGAGACCTTGGTCAAGATTTATTAGAAGTATGGCAAGTATTAAAACCAATACTTATGGTAGCGTTATTACCAATTGGAATTGCTGTATTTGCAGTAGTAAAATTAATAAGTGGATTAGCTTCAATAATTACGGCTATGAATGAATTTGGCAATATTGGTACTTGGATACTTGGTATATTTACAAGTATGTGGCTTTTGAGTAAACTTACTGGTAAAACACAAATACTTGACGCTACAAAAACTGCCGCGATAGAAGCCGCAAGATGGTTAGCCGCAAAGTTACATATGACTGGAGCGGCAAAGTACGCTAAAGATTTAGCAGGGGCGGCCGCCAAGAGAGGTAAAGACCTTGTTGGAGGCGTAACAGGTAAAATTAAAGATAAAATGAAAATGCCTAAACTACCAGATAAAACTCCAGGTACGGATAGTAATCCACTTAAATTTGTAGAAAAAATTAACCCAACGAAAGTATTAGCGGGGGCCGCGGCTATGTTGATTGTTGCAGCGGCGTTATTTGTTACTGCTAAAGCTCTACAAGAGTTTGGAAGTGTTGAATGGAGTTCATTAGCTAAGGCTGGTGTCGCTTTACTTGGATTAGTATTAGTGTTAGTAGCTATTGGAGCGTTAATGATGAGTGGTGTTGGTGCTCTTGCTATAATAGCGGGTGCGGCCGCCATGTTAATTATGGCCGCGGCATTACTTGTATTAGGATACGCTATACAAGCGATAGGAACTGGTTTTGGAATGTTAGCGGAAGGTCTTACATCTTTTACACCAATATTGTCTACATTAGTTCCATTAGCTAGTGGAATATTTGTTTTAGCTGGTGCGTTTGGTGCATTAGGAATGGGAATGGGTTTGTTAGCCATTGGAGCGTTAGCCTTGTTACCTGCTTTACCTGTATTACTTGCTTTAGGTAGTATTGGAATGTTAGGTCAAATGTTATTAGGTGGTGGAGAAGAAGCTGGAGCAGAATCTGAAGCGGCTATGAATGTCACGGATATGACTTTAACAAATGAGAAATTAGATGGAATTAAAACTGCTATAGATACTTTAAATGTTGCTAATACAGATTTAATGAATACTTTAACTGGTAAAGTTAAAGGATTAGCCGAGGGTGGAGTGTAATATGGGATTAGTTAATTTAACAAGTGACTTAGCCGTTGGAGCTGGAACAGCATTAGGTTCTCCTACTGGTAATAATTTAGGTCAACCAACATCGTTGGGTGGATATTCACATCCTGGACCAGTAGATTATTTCCCAAATCTTAACGCAACAGGATTTACTCTTAACTTTAGTGGGCCACCAACACTATTTACTATGAATGGTATTCCAGAAGTAGTTGATACAAATCCAATTGGTAGACACACGGCAGGGATAGAACCTATACTTTTTATTAATAGTGACGCTTCATTATTTAATTCGGAATTAGATAATTTAAATCCATTTAATTTATCAGATATATTATCAATTACAAGACCAGATAATAATCCATTTAATTTATCAGATATAACTTCACTTGAAAGACCAGAAATGGTTGAGTGGTTTAATGTTACAACAGATAATAGTCCAAATATGAGTAGAAGTCCACGACAACCATTTAACTTTCCAACTTTAGAAACTCCAGACGCATATCAATATTATTCTGCTAATGGTAAGGTAGAAAGTGAATTGGAAAAAGCTAAATTTAGAAAAGGACAATATGATAAATTACCATATAGAGATAATAATGTTATAGGATTTGACCAACCATTTATTATAAAAGAAATTGGTAATAAAGCAGGACTTGATGCTGTTAGTGGTGTACCAGGACTTGGTATGGTAAGTACAATGATTGGTAGAACAGTTGATGATGTTAAAAGAATAGGAAAATTTATACTTACACCACAAGGTCTTACTTTTGGTGTTAAACAATTTTTATTTTATAAATTAAATCCATTTGAACATACACGACAATGGAATCCACTTGGATTAGTATCTATTGTACCAATGGTACATGCAGAAAGTCATGGTTCGATGAGTAATTCATTAACTGCGGCATTAGAACCTATAGGGCCACTAATAGATAAATTAAAGGGTGTTGCTGGTAAAGCTGGAGAAGCGGGTGCATCAGCCGCAGGAGCCGCGTTAGAGTTCTTAGGAGGAGCCGCTAAGAGTACTATTAATTTTACAGGTGATGCTGTTAATTTCGGTAAAGAGGCGTTTACCGCTGGGTCGAAAACAATTGCACCAATACTTGAAAGATTTCGTACATACTTTCCACATCACGAACAACGAGCTAAACTTGAAGTACCAACAGATATCTTACAAACTGAATCCGATGGATTTAAAATTGATTGGACTAAGATTAAAACTTCTACTAAGAATATATGGAGTAAAGGTAAGAATATAACTTCTACAGTTGGTAAAGGAGCATTGAGTGTTGGTAAATCAGTTTACGCCGGAGTTGGATGGGTAGGTGGTCATTTAAATGAGATGGATTGGGCTAGAGATTTACATAGTGGGCCATATACAAGATATCAAGATTCATTAGCGTTGGTTATGAGTGGTAAAGCTCAAGGGCCAGGTCTTATATGGAAAAATGCAGACGATGAGGATTTAAAGAGTGGTGCAATTGGTAATGATGATACACAATTATTATTTTGGAGTAATTTGTGGGGAACTGATATAGAGACGGATGATTGGGATAATAGTTCTATTGGTACAAATATTGGTAAGTATCATCCTATGTCTAAGTGGCCTGATAATAGAGAAGATAGTAATGGTATGTCAGTATTACTTGCTCGTGGTATGATGTGGAAACATCATCCAAATAGTGATACTGGTAAATCTAATCCAGTTGAGAGGTGGCCATCACTATTAGTAAATCAAGCTAGATATTTTAGTATAACAGATTCAAAAATGAACGCTGTACCAGAATGGTCACGACCAAGTGATGTTATAAAACCAATAGTTGATGAAGGTGACGTACAAAGACTTTTAATACCACAACCACCAAGTGTTATAACTGATAGAGACCCTATTAGAAATTATGCTATGTCAGCGTATGGTGATTTACCAGGTGAAACTAATGTAAGAGATGATGTTATATATGAGAAAACTTTAAAAACTCCTGCAGAATCAAAGGTTTCTAAAACTGAGAATTTAGATAGTGATGAAAAGAATAGAGAACTTAGAAATCGTGGTAAAGAGATAATGTATTCAGTTGGACAACCTGGTACACCAGGTATTTTACCAGTTTGGGATAAGAATATAAAAGGTTTAATAAAAAAAGGTCATACTGGAAAATACGCAAATGAATTGACAGATAAAGTTAATATGACACCATATGGTACAAATTCTGATTTAGATTTTATACCATTTAAATTTAAAGATTTAGTTAATGAGAAATATATAGTATTTAGAGCAACATTGGAAGGTATTAGTGATACTATATCACCAAGTTGGAATGAATCACAATATATAGGTAGACCAGATAAAGTTTATACATATGGTGGAGCTGATAGAGCTATAGGATTTTCTTTTAAGGTATTTCCTAATACAAAACAAGAAATGATTCCGTTGTGGGATAAAGTTAATTATCTTATGGGTCTTGGATATCCAACTTGGAAACAAGGTGGTGAAACTGGTGGTCGTTTAATGACACCACCATTTGTTGAATTAACTATTGGTAATTTATATAAAGATACACCAGGTTTAATAGATAATATTGGTGTAACTGTAGAAGATAGTGGTGGTTGGGATATAGATGAACCATTACAATTACCTAAATTTTTAACAATACAAATAGGGTTTAAATTTATTGGAAATTATGCGTTATCAATGACAGGTAAACACTTTAGTTTACCTTGGATGGATGGTACTAAACCATATGAAAACTTTTTAACAGACCCATCTAATAATGAAAATAACCCACCTGTTGATGCATCAGGAACAAATATAACGAAGGTAATGACTCAAAATGAATAGATACTCATATACTAAAGTAAAAAAAGATAAGAATGGAGTTCGTAGTCTTAAAATAACGAGATACCCAGAAATATTAGTTAGGGATACTGATACATTTCATTTTGCTCGAGATTTTGAAAGATTTGATTGGTTAGCAAACAAATATTATAATGACTCAACACTTTGGTGGATTCTTGCAAAAGCTAATGGTTATTCACATGAATCAAGACCAAAGGTCGGTGATAAAATTCGTATACCGAGAGATATAAATTCTATATTACAAGAATTTCACAGATTAAACAAATAGGACTTAGGTTATGTTAAACCTTTCTGAGATACATCCAGACGTTAGGAGAACATTACATGAAATGGAGAATGCTCTTGCGAGAGACGTTTCACCTAATACTGGGCAAGCTGATGTTGGTAAAGCAATAAAAGATACTTATGCTAAATCATCATGGGTTAGGATGTTTTCACCAATAGATTCTACTTTGGAATATGTTTATTATACTGAAAAAGACAAAGAAACACTGCCTGATGGGAAAAATATTGGTGATATTAAAGTTGATATAAAATTTGATGATGATGGTAAAATAATTTCACAACAGGTAGTAACACAAAATAATCCACGAGGTGGTATGGATACTGTTTGTATAATGGGTGGTGAATTAATGAAGGAAGGTGAAGGAACAAATACAACATTTAAACATCTAAGTGGTTTTAGAGAAATGTATGATAGAAGTTTATTTGATAAAGGTGGGGATGGTTATACAGATAAAGCTGGAAATAACGTTATGTTTCGCGAGGATAGGTTTAGACCATTACCAGGTATTACTTCTGTTAGTGTTGAATTTGCAGGTTCTACTAAAGCAATTAGAAACGCTACAGTAAATTGGGTTTGTCATTCATATACTGATATAGGAAGATTAACACCACACTTTTTAGCACATGGTAAACCAGTTGTTTTAGAATGGGGTTGGAGTAGTGTAGGTGATTTTTCCGATGTGACATTTTTTAGTAAAAAAGATATAAAAGATGGTACGGCATATGAAGAAATTCAAGATATGATATGGAAGAATAAAGGTAAGTATGATGCTATGGCTGGTCTTATTAAGAATTTTGAATGGAAGACTCGCGATGATGGTGGATTTGATTGTACTACGGAAATTACTTCAATGGGTGTTAATACTTTAGGACAACAAACAAAAAGTGAAATAGCTCCAGCCGCTGATGGTAGTGGTAGAACACCTGAGGGTGCCGGGAAAAAGGAGAGCGGAAAAATAACAGATAATAAAAGTTATGCTCCAACACTTGAACAATTTGTAGAACAATTAGATAATGAGATAGAAGGTTTAGTTACAACACCAGGAAAGTTATGGGGCACAAATCCATTACCACCAGCAAAACAACCAGCTGGTATATTGAGACCTAAACTCGAACAAGGTGGAAATCAAGTTGTAGGCCCATATGTATCGTGGGGTTGGATGGAAGATAATATTTTAAGTAAATTTTTAGGAAAAGTAAATACAGATGGTAAATTACTTTCAACATTTAGAAGTCTTGTACCTATGATGGAAGGTGGAAAACCAAAATTAGTTGGTGAGACAAATAGGTGGAGATGGGAATCTGTTAAAATATGTAATCATGAACATTTACTTACTTCAAATCCACAAAAATTTATTTTTCTTGGTCAATGGTTTCATCAAAGTAATATGGATTATTCTAATTTAGATTATGATACTTATAGGACTCGTGAATTAAGAAAGTATTTAGAAGACGCGGCAGATGATAAAGGTTTCTCTAATTTTGCAGTTCCAGATGACCCTACATCTGGATATTTAAGAAATATTATAATACATTGGGAAGTAATAAAACAAGCTTTTACAGGAATAACTTCTGTAGAAAGTGGTATGCAAAATATGTTCAATCAATTAAATGAAGAATATGGTATTTGGAAATTAAAAGTTACTGATGCAACTTTTCCAAGTAAAATACATGGTGTTGGTCGAGTTATGGTTACTGATGAAAATTATAGTGAAAATAAAGTTGTAGATTTATTAGGTTCAGGCCCTGACGGTGTAAGTAGATTAGTAGATGGAAATGTAGAGGGGAAATTATTTGTTTTTAATGTTATGAATGAAAAAAGTCTTGTAAAAGGACATAGTTTAACAGCTAAATTACCAAGTTCTATGCAAACAGCGGCTATGTTTGGAGCAAATAGTAAAGGTAACGCACCATCCGTTGCTGGAAACCCATCGTCTATTAGATATGGTAAATCAATTGGTAAACATCCAGATAAATCACTTGGTGATATGAAAATGGCATGGGAATATGGAACTTTTGGATATAACGGTGATAGATTTACGTATGATGACCCAGATGGGACAGCAATAACAATGGATGCAAATTTTGGATTATCGTTAACAAGTGGGCCAGAATTATTGATAACGGCCGTATTAGGGGATGGAACGGCAGATAATAACCGTGAGGCTACTGAAGAACAAGCTCGTCAAGAAATGCTTGACCGAGAAAAAAAGAGAAAAGAACAAGAAACGGTATTCTATAGTAATATAGACGCTATAAAAGGTATTAAAGAAGGTGCTATAAAAGATGGTGATGTTCATAATAAGATTTATACAGGGAATTTTGATGAAAGAAAAATGTATGATGAATATGGAGCGTTAAAAACAGAAGGAGCATTTAAGTGGAATGAAATAATGAGAGCGATAATTACCACTGGTCCTACAGGTAGTTTAACAACAAGACCATTACTTATACCTTTAGAGATAGAAATTCAACTTACTGGGATAGGTGGTATTGTTCCTGGTAATGCTTTTACTACAAATTATTTACCACCAGAATATAATGGTTGGGTAGCGTTTCAAGCAATAGATATATCACATAGTATAGGAACTGATGGTTGGGTAACTACAATAAGAGGTTTAATGAGAATGGCCGAAAAGCCACCTGTATTAGAAGGTGAAATGATAGAACAGGTAGCAGAAGCTACTTCAACTACAGATAGTAAAACAATGCCTGTTATTGTTGATGTTCCTAAAGATGAAGTATTGACTGCAGAAATTACTACATTAGAAAAAGAAGTAGATACTGCAAATACGGAAGCTGAAATGCAAGAAGGTGGGGATGAAGAAGAAGTTGGTGATGAAGAAGAAGCTGGTGTAGCTATGATTCCAACTAAAGGTAAAACAAGAACTAATTTGGGTTTAAATCAAGAATTTACATTGGAGAGAAAGCCTCGAGCAGATTATAAACCAGCCCTTCCACCACCAAAAAGACCTAAAATATTAATACCAGGTGAAGAAGCAGAAATGGAAGGTGATGTAGAAATTGATAATACTGAAATGGACGCGTTATTAGCAGAACAAACTTTTGAAGAACCGGCACCGCCTCCACCGCCACCGCCTCCACCAACAATAAATACTCAGATACCAGCAACGTATGAATTCGAAAGAATATCTGAAACGTCTTCTGGTGAAGAATACACCAGTTCTTTTGTGTGGACAGTAGTATACGAGGCTGTTGAATATAGAACATTCTCAGACGGAAGTGTCAAAGAAACAAATAGAGCGACAGGACAAGAAACACGCCAAGACCGCTTGCAAGCTGACGTTGGTGCAAGACAAAAAGCTCTTGGAAAAGCTGGACATTGGCATTATACTTCAGATGGTAAAGTTAGGTAATATAGGAAAAATTTATGTCTAAAAGTACAAATCTTATAAAAAAATTAACCAAAATGTCTAACAGAATAGAAACTTATGCTGGAAAAACTGGTGTAAATGATTTTAAATATACTGATAAAGCGTGGGTTAGTCCAGATATACCATATCATATAATGTATATAACAGATGGAAGAGAAATATATGTTACTGGTGGTGATTTTGATGAATATAAATCTGAAGTTATAGTTAGGGTTGCTGGTAGAACAGATTTTAAAGAATATACAACAGCTAAAGATTTTGAACCTGGTTATGTACCAGTTCCTTTTAAACCAAAAGTTAAACCTTCTGATGTTAAAAAAGGATTTATTTGGCGTTCTTTTGTAAAAATGGCGTCTAATCCAGAAGCTGTAGCAATTGAGATTGACCCAAGTGGTTTTGGGAAAGTACCAGAAACTTATAAAAAAGTTAAAATTAAATGGTCAATTAAGGGTAAAAGAGAAAAAGTTGCGGCAGATAATATAGGTCAAATTGAAAAAGCCGATAAATTTGTTGAAGGAGTTTCGGATTTACCAATTACAGCGTTAGATGAATACAGATATTCACCAGAGTTAGGTAGAAAACAGATTTTAATAAAAAAGCTTGAAAGAATGACTAAGTATTAAACTATTTATTAACAAGTAAAGGTTATGTCAATGGTTATAGTTGAATCGCACAAAGAGTGGGAAAAATTCATGGTAGAGTTTGAAGAAAACGATTCCGTAGTTATTCCTATACAATGTGATGTAAATAAACATCCAATTGATACAGAATTATGCCTATTTTATATTAGGTTACTTAATGATTCTACGGATGAATATGTTTTACCATTTAAACATTCTGATACTATTAATTTAGATAACAAATATATTACATTAACTCGGACATCAAAAAATGTATATACTTATGATAAAAAGAAGTTATTACATTTTGTAAAGTGGGAGAATGTATGTGATATTCAATTGATGCATTATTTACGAAAAAATGAACCACTTATGATTGATGAAATAATAACTAATGCTCATCAACACTTTTATACTCGTTTTTATAAATTTTCTAATTTAAATTGTGTTGTTCCTGTATTGAAACACGTTGAGTGGTGTAGAGAAGTTGTTGATAAAATAAAAGTATCGGCTCTTGGTAAACAACCAACTTGTTATGAGACTTATAATTTTGATGTATTAGAAAGTTTACAATATATAGAACAACATGGTTTAATGACCAAAGATGGATTAGTTTATTCAGAGTATAATCCATATACAACAACTGGAAGACCATCAAATAGATTTGGTGGTACTAATTTTGCAGCGTTAAATAAAACTGATGGTAGTAGAGAAAAATATATTAGTAGATTTGATGGTGGAATGTTGGTTGAGATGGATTATGACGCATATCATTTAAGGTTGATTGGTGATGTGGTTGATTATAAATTTCCTAATGGTTCAGTACATAAACATATGGCAAAGTTTTATGGGTGTGATTATGAAGAAAGTAAAAAACTTTCATTTAAATATTTGTATGGTCATATTCCAATAGAAGTGGTTCAAATGAATCCATTTTTTGGTAAAGTTCATGATTATATAGAAAAGACTTGGAAGACCTATAAAGATGAAGCTTTTATAACATCTGATATTTATAATAAGAGAATATATAGAGATAATCTATCCGAAATGAATAAGAATAAAGTATTCAATTACCTTATTCAGTTGATGGAGACGGAGAATAATATGAAAGTTCTTGCGGAATTGATTCCTAAGATAGAAAATTATGAAAGCAAGTTAGTTCTTTATAGTTACGATTCATTTCTATTTGACTTCAAAATTAGTGACGGGTTGGGGTTTATTGGTATGGTAAAGGACATTTTAGAACAAGGTGGTATGTACCCAGTGAAAATCGCAAAGGGGCAAAACTATCATAAAATGGAAAATATAACGGACAAATTTAATGATTAAGTTGAAAGATTTATTAGTAGAAAAGGGTGGACAAGTAAAACTTGATGGTAAGACATATCCCGCATGGACAGAAAAAGTAATGGATTATGTTCTAAAAGGAAAGAATGTACCACTTACAACGGGGATAGTAGACAAGGTATTAGGTAAAAAAATACCAGTAAATGCTTTTCATGCGACAGATATAAAAAATATTAAGTTTGTAAAAAATGTACTTGGTAATAAGAAACCTGTTTCCGCATTTACTCGTATGGGTATAGACTCTAAACTTGCTACAGGTGGTGGTATTCAAACAACTGGTGGTATAGTGTTTCACATACAAGGAAATTTATTGGCAAGAAAGATTATGGATATGGCCACGGGGAGAGATAAACAAGGACGGGCATGGTTTTTTACTCCTTGGATGTGTGATGTGGATGCTCAAAATGACCATTATTTTATGCGTAAGAAAGCTGGTATATATGGATGGGATACATGGGAAAAAGAAGAAAAGAGAATAGAAAAAGAAATGAGAAAGAAGGGATTCAAAACTGATTCCGATGAAACTAAAAAACAAAAAAACATGCTTGCAAATAGATGGATTGTTAAGTATATTGACTTATCAAATAAATGGATGTTAAAACATAAAAAAGAAATTAAAAAACATCTTGTAGAACCAGATACAACACTTAGTGGTAATAAACATTGGCAAAGACAAGCTTGGAATGAACTTTTAGTATATGATACTAAAATTAAAAGTGTTTTTGTATTAGATAAAGTTATTGATAAAATGAATGGTGTACAACAAGTTGAACTTGAAAAACTTATTGGAACTGCTTCTGGTAATGTTCCAGTTGTTGTAGGAAACATATCACAATATCATAAATGGTATAAACAAAATGGTGGACATATACACAAATGAAAATTAACTACGACAAATTAGTAAAAGAGTGGTCAGATAGGATGAGTGGTAGGGCACCAATCTATACTAACAGATATCATAGAACAGTTTTACGTGATGTAATGAAAGATTTTGGTTATTCGTTAGAATTAATAGATGGGGTTCAACCAATTTTTATACCAAATGTTATATTAAATGAGGGTAGTAATCAAGATGCGTCATTAAATACGGCTATGATGGAAACTGCGGCTTTAATAGGAACAACTGGTGTATCACAACAACCATTTATTGATTTATTAGAATCACCAAAAGTATTTAAAAAAATTAAAATCACAAAGAAAGACGATATAAATGATTTTAAAAAACAATGTAAATCTATAATAGATTTATGTGATAAAGCTAAAAAAGAGTTATTAAAGGGATTAGGAAAAGCTGGTGATTGGAATTCGGCCGGAGTAGGTTTGATAAAAGGTTTTACATTACCTGAATTAAAAATGGAAGATGGTGTTCCTAATTTTTATGAAAATAATTTACAAGATATTGCTGTAGCTGGTGGTTTAGCGTGGGGAATGTTAGTATTTGTAGCCGAGAAGGTTAGTTTTAAACCTAATTTTATTCATGATAAGATTATGGATTTTTATAAAGCAGAAGTAAATAGAGGTATTACAAGAAAAGGTGCTAAAACTGCTACACCAGACGCTATATTATCAAATGTAGATGCTAGTACATTATTAAAAGCATTAAAAGATGATACAAATGAAATTGTAGGAAATGAATCAGATGGAACGGTAAAATTGGGAGATAAAATAATTTATATGCAAGCATCTCTTAAAAAAGGTGTTGGAAGTTCCCAAATTGGTAAATTTTCTAAAAAGTTGAGGGGTACATATAGTCTTGGAATGAGTAACAAAGAAGCTTCAAATTATTTATTATCACACTATGAACCTAATGAAATTGAGCAAATGATTTATGAGGGTTTATGGGATAAGGTAAAAAGTTTTACTTCTTCTATTTTTACTAAAGCAAAGAATTTGGTCAATAGTGGATTATCAAAACTTAAAGGTTTCTTTTCTAAATCATTTAATGATGGAGCAACAATAAAAGCAAAAACTATTAATAAATTAACAAGTGGTTACACAATTAAAGAGTGGACAGAAGACGATGTTAATTTGTTAATGGAAGGTGATATGAATGCTCCTACGAGAGCTACTGTAAAAGCTATATATAATAGTCCAGCAAAAGCGTATTCTAATTTGGCTAAAGAAGTTGGTGTTGTAAAAAAGAAACTAAATAATATTGGTGATTTGGGTTATGGTGTAATAAAAGAATTGGGGAAATTAAAGAAGATACCTGCGGTTAAAGGTGATAAAGAACCAGGTACTAAAGTTGTTTTTAATTTAATAGCTAATATGGCCACATTAGAAATGGTTGGAGATTTAACAAGTAAAAGTTCTAAATTAAAAAAGATAATTGCAGATTTAATTACTGAAATGTTGTTTGGAGCTACTAATCAACCACTTTGGAAAGTATATGGTAAGATGGAAACTGGTGATAAAGCATATTCTTATTTAGGTACAGCGGAAACGGTAGAGAAAAGATTTGATGGAGATGATATTAATATTGAGTTAATTGGTATTGATATACATCCACAAAGTGAGCAGAATCCTAAGAACGTTTATTATGTAATTACTTGTTATTTATTACAAGAAATAGCCGAAGCTGGTAAATTTTATGTTAAGGTAAGAACTGGTACTAATTCATCAAGTCGTATAACTCAAAATTATGAAGGTCAGGCTATTATAGGGGCTTTTGATATTGATAAAAAATTAAAAGATATTATCTAATGAAATCTCAACTATTATGTACATTCACGAAAAGGAATAAACTCTATGATACCATAGACCTAATCATTGCATGCCATGAAATACTATTCAATAAAATTTATGTATTCACTAATGAGAATGACCATCATGAATTAATATGTACATACAATATAACAGGTGATTATGACTTTGCAGGTTCGGATACAAGAGATACAATTTCGTTACATAGAAAGAAACAAACAAATAGTTTATATACAATAAACGCAATAAATCAAATCATTCGAGAAAAGAATAATGGTGTACTCGACAAGACATTTCCTATTCCTTGGGAAGAGTATAGAAATTCGTTATTGTTAACAAATGAGAATGATTTAAATGTTATACCAACTCGAATTTATTCGATAATAGATATAGAGTCTTGGGAGAAGGATAGGAAAATATAGGTTATAAAAAAAGTAAAAAAGCTCTTGACTTTTGTTTGCATTATCGTTATATTTAGGTAGAAGTTGAGGATAAAATGAATAAAGAAAACAAAAAAATGTATGATTCAGCGATAAGTGATTTACTTATTGGAATCAATAATAAGTATAAATCTTGGAATCCATCTAAAACTTATAAACCAGATGGTCTTGTTTTAAGTATTAGTCCTGGTAGGAAATTTGATAAAGTGATACATGATAATTCTGTTTGGGGATTTGTTGCTAAAACAGATGGTATGTTGAAAGGTATTCCTTACTTTGTTGGTGATGTATTTAAAGCGGCTGGTTGGAGAGCTCCTGCTAAACACGTTAGAGGTTCAATTTTTGATGGTAGTTCTGATTGGTATGCTTGGACAGGTCCTAATTATTTGATATGATGAAAGTTTGGACTAAAGAAGAAATTAAAGGTTTGATAGAAAGTCGTGATGACGCTGTCATTCGTGGTATGAAACGAATATATGATTTACAGACTGAAGATGAAAAGGAAAATGGTGGAACTTACTATAATAATGGAGTAGGTTTTAGTGGTGTTGATGGTGATATTATGAGTTCGTTTGTAAAGTTTTATAATAAGACTAATTTTCTTACATTTAAACAAATGAAAATAGCTCGTAAGAAAATGTTAAAATATGCTGGTCAGTTGACCAAAATAGTTAATAAAGAGGTAGGTTATGTCTAACATAAAAGAAAATGTAAAAGATATGTTAATGGGGTTAGTATGTATAGCTCTATTATATATGTTAATGGTTATAATGTTTATTCTTGATGGAGCTCCATTTCATCCATAAAAAAGCTTGAAAAAAGTGAAAAAAGCTCTTGACTTTTGTTTGCATTCTTCGTATATTAAGGTATAGGAAATGAGAGATATGTTAAAAATACTGATTTAAGCCCGACCCATTAGATTGGGATAACATTGAAAAGTGACTAAGGGCGTAAAGTCACATAAGAAGATTTCGGTGAAAGAGTGGTGAAAGTCCTGTAAGAGTTAAAATCTCTCACTTGAGTAGACCAATCCGATGACGCTCTTAACGATGGATTAATCACCCATCGGAGTATTGGTTGTCAGAGAGACAAAGAGTTGATGACTTGAGTTTCGTTAGAATGGCTGTTGGGTTCGAACCCCTTCCATCGGGCCAGATTCGTGGTTTTTGTCTTTTTCTACGATAATTTGAAAAAGATGGTGGTTTCGGGATTTCTACCAATTTGAAATCCCAAAGAATTAGTTTTTTGAAAAATAGGATAAGGTTACAAAACAGAAATCTCAAGAGAGTTCTGGACCCGTTAGGTCGTAAAATAAGTAGGCTAGTTGACCAAGGGCTGAGGGAAGATGTAAGGAAGAAAGAATAGTGACTAATAGTCTTGTTCTTTGGTAACTTCCTTTCCGACTAAGAGAAATATACCACACACTGGTCGTTGAATTGAGAGAAAATCTGTGGGATTTGGGATGTACATGGTAGCTCCATCACTACTCCCATTTCCCCCTTATTTTTATCATGTAACATAATCATACATTTAGTGTAACTTATTGTTATAACAAAATGATACACATAAAGAAGTACTCACTTGAGTACTTTTTTTTTGCCTATTTTTCATAGATGTAAATCTAACAATATAAACACTTAAAAAAAAGCTTTGGCAGCATGGTAGTTTGGTACGATTCTTGTAACATATAAGGTAGGAAAGGGTTTATCACAAGGAAAAACCCCATTTAAATAAGTTAGAGGAGAACTAAATGTTCATAAACTTAATGAAAAAAATAAAGAGTAATAAAGGAAATTCACTTGCTGAATTCGCCGTT
>Ga0209756_1001392_pt1 | contig 22400 bp, 21 predicted proteins | sample ETNvirenome_6_85_FD_184071 | JGI IMG/M metagenome (GOLD analysis project Ga0209756, IMG submission 184071) | Marine viral communities from the Pacific Ocean - ETNP_6_85 (SPAdes) (version 3) | ecosystem: Environmental > Aquatic > Marine > Oceanic | place: Pacific Ocean | collected 2013-06-19 | reverse complement strand
AACTCCTCGACATATATAACTTTAGGAGCAGCTAGTGATTACGCTTTCACATCAGGAGATTTTTCTATCGCATTCTGGGTTAATCCTCACTCCTCTCAAGATGCTTATGCACCTTTATTCTCAAAACTTGGAAATGGTGGGTGGGGCTCCAACTCTAGAGGGTATTGGGTTGACCAATATGGAAGCACAGCAAATCGATATCGATGGGGCATTCGACATGGAACGAGCAACACCTATGGTTCAAGCTTTGATTTAACTCATTCTGTGTGGAGCCATGTGGTCGCGACCAAGGAGTCGGGGACATATAAGATTTATGTTAATGGGTCGCAAGTCATTTCTAACTCGATGAACGACACGATCAACCAAACTGACAACGATAGTGCCTTGGTTCTTGGACGCCACGGCTTGGGATATACAGGCAACCTTGAGTTTTCAGGTTCTATAGACGAGTTTGCAATTTGGTCTCGTGCGTTATCATCCGTTGATGTTAAAAATATTTATTTAGCACAATCTGGCTCTGTCGCAGGGATTGGTAATACTCTTAATTTTGTACCTGACGTAGCAGGCACATATACCGTGAAATTCGAAACAGGCTTATTATCTGGAAGTGCAGACGCTGTGATTAGTGCTGCCTCGTCAGGAAATGATGGAAGATCCAGAAGAAGAAAAAGAAAAACTCAAGGTGCTCGTGGCAGAGGTTTCTCCGATAGGGATATGATTCGTACCACTGGTGGAAGAGTTGTCATCAACGGTTTTGAAGAGATTTAGTTTCTAAAGACTACTTATTTATAGTTTATTGGAGTTTATAAATGGCCAGCAGTACAGACGCTAACGGAAATAAGGTCTTTGGACATTATGAAGCAGGGTTTAATCATGTGGGCAGTTACCAAACAAGCTGCCAGCCGTTCGTAACGGCCTCTGTGCCCGTCCCAGCTTCAAGCTCGACTGTTGGTGCAGGGACCGTGATTACCTTCCCAGGAGTCACCAAATTCGTCATTATACGTAATGATGAACTGGGAGACAGCCACACTAATTCCACAATTCGACTTGCCTTTGCTTCTGGCGGGCTCCACGAACCAAATTATAATTATATTACAATACCTGCAAGTGGCTCCTTCTCAGCAGACTATCGTGTCACAAAGGTCTGGCTCATGAGCAACTCCTCGACGGCAACATCTGCTTCGGTGATTGCAGGTATCACCACAATTAAAGCAGCCAGGGCTCCATCGGGCTCCTGGGAGAATACTATTGGTGTTGATAAGACTAGCTAGAGGATAGAATGAGTTATAGAAAAGACGATCAGTATCGCAATTATTCGAAGAGAGGTAAGAAAGATTACGAGTACCGAGGCCGAAAACATGCAGTAGAGGGTTCCCGCCCTAGCCATGTTTCTGTGGTACCCAAGGACAACGAGCCTATTGAAAGAACAATAAAGAAATTCCTTCGGAAGATCAAAAAGAGTGGCATCGCCGACGAATACCGAAAACGCCGCTTCTTTGAGAAGCCTTCCACAAAGAAGCGGAGACGTCGCATGCGCAGAGCAACCGTCCTCAAAAGACTACTTGAGAAGGAAGGAAAATGATAGTGGGAAGGTAAAAGAGGAATTTACTCTTTTATCGAACTATTTATTCATGAATATCTATTACGGGGAATATTTTAATGTCATCCTTACTCGACGAAGCTATTGTTGATGCAAAGGCGCTTAGAGAAGCCGTCTTGAAAAATGCCGAAGCCTCATTGTTGGAGGCCTATGCACCAAAGATCGAAGAGGCTGTCGAACAACTGCTAGAGCAGGATCCTATGGGAGCTGCCTCTATGCCCATGGATATTGGAGCGCCTCCTGTAGATATCGGAGCACCTCCGGGTGGACTAGGTATGGCTCCCGTCGAGGAAGAGCCTGAAGATACAGGGGCAACTTTCGCACCAGGAGAAGAAGAGGAGCTAGGGGATATTGACTATGCTGCCCTCAGTGACTTGGATGACGATAGCACCCTAGAAGACGAGGTAGAGCTAGATATAACACGAGGAGAGCTACAGTCAATGCTCGAATCGATTACTCGTGATATCGAGTCCCTCGAAGAAGAGATGGAAGAAGCGGACGAGGAAGACCCGGTCGAAGAAGGTCAAGTCGAAATTGACGATGATCTCCTTGAAGCCTTTGAAGGTGAAGACAAAGAGGAAACCGATTCCGAAGATTCCGATGAATTAGATAAAATTATTGAAAGACTTATCGTTGATGTGATGCCTACCAAGAGCGGCTGGGCAGGAACACCTGAGTCTGTCATGCAGCACAACGAAGAGTTAGCAGCTGCCATGGCAGAATCCGATAAGTACCAAGAAGAAAAAGAAGAATTAATTAAAGTTGGTAAAGACTTAGCAGAGTCTAACAAGAAATATCAAAAGGTCAACACTAAGTTGAAAAATGCAGTTGATATTCTCAAAGAGAAACTCGATGAAGTCAACCTTACCAATGCAAAACTACTTTATACGAACCGTATTCTGAGGAAGTCCTCCCTGAATGAGCGACAAAAGAATAAAATTGTCGAAGCTCTCTCTAGTGCTGGTTCGGTAAACGAGGCGAAGGTGTTGTATGAAACCCTCCAAAGTGCAGTGGGAAGCTCCAAAAAGGAAGCTCCAAAATCACTGAACGAAGCAGTTTCTAGACCTTCAAATATGTTACCGAGAAGAAAAGTCCAAAGTACCAATCCAAATCCATTTATGGACAGGATGAAGATTTTGGCAGGCATTAAAGATAAATAACTTTAAAAGGAGGATTTAAAATGTCTATTTTACAGAAATTGACTGAAGGCATTGTTGACCGCGATCTTGCAAAAGAAGGTGCGGCACTTCAGTCCAAGTGGGAAAGAACTGGTCTTTTGGAAGGCATCGGTGATAGCCGTAGCAAGGCTTCCATGTCCAGACTCCTGGAGAACCAGGCTAAGGAGCTTCTGCGTGAGGCTTCTACCATGGCATCTGGTGATGTCGAGGGCTTTGCAGCTGTCGCCTTCCCGATTGTCCGACGAGTGTTTGGTGGCCTGTTGGCTAACGACCTTGTCTCCGTCCAGCCGATGAGCTTGCCTGCAGGCCTCATCTTCTTCCTGGATTTTACGTTCACTGATGCGCGTGCTGGCTTTGCTGCTGGTGAGTCGCTGTACGGTGGAAACGTTGTTGCGAAGGGCCTCATTGGTGGCGTGACGCTTGGCGAGGACGCAGGTCAGTTCTACAACATGGCTTCTGGCTACACGTCTGCAACTGGGTCGGTGACCTGTACGACTCCTGCTGCCGCTACTGGCTATACTGATGGTTCTCTCGTCAGCGCAGTTGAGTACGATCCTGACTTGAATGCAGAACATATTGTTGTTCTCAGTCCTGTTGCTGGTGACTGGTCTGGCACTGCTCTTGCAACCATGAATTCCAAGTTGACTACTGCTATTGCAGTCACTGGTATGACAGCAAACGCAGACGGCGACACGACTTCTGGCGCTGATGAGGCGGCTTGTCTCATTGACACAGATAATGGCGACTTGCTTTTCTGTGCTCGTGCGGATGGCGGTGGTACTACGTTCGGTATTAGTTCCACTAATAACGATGTCATGATTGCTAGACTTCGTCTTGTCAGACGCCACACCAAGGTTGTTGCGGCCAATGATTCAGAGGGTCTGCATGCTGTGTCTAACATTAGCCAGCTTGTGTTCCGGATTGTTTCGGTTCATGATTGTGGCGACAGCCCCTCTAGTGTTGACCTTGAGGCTGGCTTGGCAACGTTCACTGAAGCCCTTGCCAAGACAGCAATCGCTGCTGGCACCGCCCAGACTCTGAGTTCCACAATCACAACCGCGATTGCTACAGATATTGCTGCTAACGATTTCACCTTTGAGATGCCGGTTAGTGACAACTTCGATACAGGCGGTGGCCTTGGTTCGGTTGTTGGTGCTCATGACTGGCCCCTCGAACTTGCTTCGGATGCTGCTGGTACTGCCGATGGTGGAAACAAGGATGCCATTCCTGAGATCGACATCAAGGTGGACAGTGTCGCTGTGACGGCTGTGACCAAGAAGCTCAAGGCCAAGTGGTCGCCCGAATTGGGACAGGATTTAAATGCCTATCACAATTTAGACGCAGAGGTTGAGCTTACCTCAATCCTCTCCGAGCAGGTTGGTCTGGAGATTGACCGAGAGGTCATCAACGACTTGATTCAGGGTGCTACTGCTGGTGTGTACTACTGGTCGCGCTCGCCTGGTATGTTCCTCAACCGCGTTACTGGTACGGAAATTGGTGCTTCTTCGGCAGCTCCGGACTTCACCGGTACGGTTAGCGAGTGGTATGAGACTCTCGTTGAGACGATCAACGACGTGTCGGCCCAGATTCACCGTAAGACGCTTCGGGGTGGTGCCAACTTCCTCGTCACGTCTCCTGAGGTTGCCAACATTCTTGAGTTCACTGCTGGTTTCCGCGCTTCCATCACGGCAGATTCTGATCGTGGAACGGTTGGTGCCGTCAAGGTTGGAGCGATGAGCAAGAAGTGGGATGTCTATGTTGACCCCTACTTCCACCGTAACCTCATCCTCGTCGGTCGTAAGGGTGGCTCGTTCCTCGAAAGTGGATACGTCTACGCGCCTTATGTGCCGCTCCAGATGACCCCAACGATCTTCGGTACCGAGGACTTCGTACCCCGCAAGGGTGTCATGACTCGGTACGCTAAGAAGATGGTGCGTCCCGATATGTACGGCCTTGTGATTGTCCGTGGTCTCTTGGGTGAGGCTGGTGCTACCAGCTAAACTTTAGCGATTAGCTAACAAGCAAGCCCGCTCTCTTCGGAGAGCGGGTTTTTTTTGCTTAAGTCATGAGTCAATACTAATTATAAGTAACTTGAAAATCTTCTTCGGGGTTGGGGCCACTGACCCTTAAAGATTTGTAGCCGATAGTGGCTGGCTACTTATCGTGATTATAATCGAGTTATCGATAACTTAACTTAAAGGAGAAAATAAAATGGGAAATCGAAGAATGGGATTGGGGCGTCTTGAGGCGCTCCTCGAAGCGGTCGACAGAGACCTTAACCTCGCAAACACAACACTGACATCACCTACGATCACTAGCGCTGCTGGCTTATCGTTAGCTACCGAGGCCATAACTGGCGCAGGAGCCCTCAGCCTCACTGTTCCGGTGTCTTTCCTTGATACCACTGGTGGAGCTGTTGCACATACACTAGCAGCGTCGACTGTGGCAGGTGCAGTGAAATACATTATCATGAGTAAAGATGGTGGAGATTCAACGCTTACGATAGCTAATACAGCAGGTGCTGGTAATACTGTAACGTTCGCAGCAGTAGGTGAAGCAATAACATTAATCAATGCAGCTGACGAAGATGGTGCTATTATCGGATGGTGCTTGTTATCTAGAGAGACAGGAGCGGCTAATACAACATCAGCATTTGACGGTCCAGTGATCACTACTGTTTAGTAAGTAACACCTATTAAATAATAGTACTAAACCCCCTTTCTTCGGATTGGGGGTTTTTTATTGACAATCTATATAGAACTTGTTAGTTTAAACAAGAAGACTAGGAGTAATAATGTTGGGACCCGAAGTAATAGCTACTCTAATACAACAAGCCAGAATCGATAAACTAGAGAAACAAATAGAAGTGTTAACCGAAACACAAAAGAATATACTACAACACTTACGAGAAGTTGTTCTGGTAGTTACTGAAAACTCTAAGGAATCTTCGATAAAATAGAACTATTTATTATGATTGTTTGAATCAAAAGGATGTTAATATGTCTAAAATTAAGTTCATACCACGCGCTAAACGCAAAGCGCTTGAAGAGAAGCTTGCTACCCTTGACAAGTTTAGTGCGGAAGCCAAAGAGATTAGAGGGAAGTTGGGGTGGGGTGAGCCCATACCACCACCTGCTCCAGTCTCTGTTACTCCTGTCACAAAACCTAAGCCCAAAAGAAAGTACACTAGAAAGAAGAAGACAGAAGCAAAAGAATAGCTACTGCTTTTACAAAGCCAGCCCCCAGGTATCCTGGGGGTTTTGCTTTATCTGGACTAATTAAAGTGTACTAGGAGAACTTACATGGCCTTTCCGACATTAACTCCCAAAAGCACTTCGAGCAAGTCGATACTCCCCTCTACAGGGAGCACTATTGCTACAGCCGACGGGTCAGGAAACGCCGATAACTACCCGATTGGACTCTATACCACTGGTGGCGACCTATACGATGTCAACTTCCTATCTGGCGCTGCAGATCAAGTTAGCTATGTTCATAAGAAGTTGGGCGGCAGTATCCTCGATGTGGAACTGACGACCGCTGACGTGTACACAGCCTACGAGGAGTCCGTACTAGAGTATTCCTACCAACTTAATCTACACCAGTCCAGAAACATGCTTTCTGACGTTCTGGGACAGGCTACAGCGTCCTTCGACCATGAGGGGCAAATGACTCAGGGAGACGCTTCAGGTTCCAATGCTAACTTGAAGTATCCTCGTTTTCAGTTCACCTATGCTCGGAGAGTTGCTGATGGCATTGCCGAAGAGGCTGGGTTTGGCGGCAACCTAACAGAGTATTCTGCATCGTTCTCTTCCTCGACAAGCCAGTCCACCTATGACTTGCAAGAGATTATCTATAGTGCCTCACTGAATAACGAAGACAATGGTAATGGCGATCCTGTTCCGTTTAGTGGCTTGGTGGGAAACAACAAGGTGAAGATAACTAGAGTCTTTTATAAAACCCCTCAGGCGATGTGGCGCTTTTTTGGTTACTATGGTGGGATTAATGTAATTGGCAATATGATGACATATGGCCAGTTCGCCGATGACTCAACCTTTGAAATCATCCCTGCTTGGCAGAACAAACTTCAGGCGATGGCATACGAAGACCATATCTACACCAGGATCTCACACTACTCTTATGAATTGGTGAACAACCACTTGACTCTCTATCCTGCTCCAGACAACCGAATTACGGACAAGTACTGGGTCAAATTCACAATTGAGAGAAATGCATGGGAAGACGACCCTGATGGTATCAGAGAATCAGGTACTGACGGTATCAATAATATCAACTCTCTTCCGTTCGACAACTTACCCTATTCCAGTATTAATGCAATCGGCAAGCATTGGATACGAAGATATGCGCTGGCTCTATGCAAGGGTATGTTAGGACAGGTCCGGGGCAAATTTGCTGGCTCTATCCCGATTCCGGGTGATAATGTGACGCTGAATTCAGCTGACCTTCTTGCGCAAGCTACAGCAGAGAAGACTACTCTCATCGAAGAGCTTAAGAAGATCCTCGAAGACACCACGTACTTACAGTTAATGAAGAACGACGCAGAGGTTTTGGAAGCAACGGGTAAAATATTAGAGGAGACTCCTTCTCCGATTTTTGTGGGGTAACATAAGTGGCAAACGAATGGACACAACCTGAAGCTCCTCCTCCTCCGCTCTTCACAGGAGCGAAGGAAAGAGACCTTGTCAAGCAAGTCAATGACGAAATCATTGAGCGTGTCATTGGACAGACGATTGCTTACTATCCTATAGACCTTGAGCGAACCTATTTCCACGATCTCTATGGCGAAGCCATACAGAAGACCTTTTTACCTCCTGTGTTAGTAAAAGCTTTGATTGAGTACGAAGGTTTGGCAACTGAATACTCAAAAAACATTGGTTTGGACAAGACTCAAGGTATAGTGGTGCATTTCCACAAGCGCAGATTGACAGAGGACCAAGATTTGTTCACAAGAGAGGGTGATTTCGTGTTATATGGAGACTCATTGTATGAAATCGTCTCTCTTAGCGAGCCAAAGTTGATTTATGGCCACATTGACCACAAGTTAGAGGTCTCAGCGAAGTGTATTCGAGCACGGGAGGGCTTATTCGATGGCACCTGACCGAAAATACACCGAAATTCCGAATGCAAACAGCAATTTGAAGGAAATTTCCTTCATGCCATCGACAATTGAGACAATTGACCGAGCATTTTACAATTTTATCGAGAATACCCTGAATATCTTTGCAAATACCAACAAAGGTTGGGAAAAAGTGCCTGTTTTGTGGGTTTCTGCCGAAAGATCCTACCAAATCAAGAGAGACAAGGGCTTGAGGGACTCTAAAGGTGTTCTCAAGCTCCCAATCATCACGGCTGAGAGAAAAGGAATGAAAAAAGACCCTCAAATGAAGGGTGTAGCCTGGGCTCACATCCCAGAGATCAATGATCCTAGAGGTGGGGCAATAACTGTTGCTCGAAGGATAAAACAAGACAAAACAGCCAACTTTTTGAATGCTGACGCTTATCGTAAGCGTGGTACTATGGGTAACCCCGTTGTGGGAGAGGGACAATTAAACTTTCCTTCCAAAAGCTCAGGGAAAGTCGTCTACGAGACAGTAACCATGCCTATCCCAACCTATGTCGTGGTTGATTACAATGTGGTGATCAGAACAGAGTATCAGCAACAGATAAATGATATCATCACACCCTTTATAACCAAGACGGGACAAATCAACAACTTCGTTATGAGACATGAAGGTCATATGTTCGAAGGGTTCATCCAGGGAGATTTCTCGCAAGACAGTAACGTCTCACAGATGAATGACGAAGAAAGGTCTTATGAGACAGCCATACAGGTCAAGGTTTTGGGCTACTTGATAGGAGAAGGGCCCAACAGGGAACGGCCTAAGTTGACGATCAGAGAGAATGCCGTCGAGGTCAAGATCCCCAGGGAACAAGTGATGTTGGGAGATATTCCTGACTTTGATGGCACCAGAAGCATCGACTTGTTTTATAAAGAGTAAATTAGGTCTTTGCGTTTTTAAATTACTATTTATTAGGTAAAGACATCTAATTAGGAGATTTGACCCTATGGCCGAAAGAAAGTTTAGATTTGTGTCACCTGGCATTCAGATTAGCGAGGTCGACAACTCTCAGTTGCCGAATGATTTACCGGACGTAGGGCCAATCATCATTGGTCGTGCAGAGCGTGGCCCTGCTATGCGTCCTGTCCGGGTCTCGTCTGCTTCGGAATTTGTTGAGTATTTTGGGAGTCCTCTCCCTGGTGGCAATGGAACAGACGTGTGGCGAGACGGGAACTACGTGGGGCCCACATATGGTCCTTACGCTGCCATTGCCTATCTCCGAGCCGGTGTAGGCCCTGTTAACTACGTTCGTCTGCTCGGCACCCAGCACCCAGAGGCAACGAGCAACTATGCTGGCTGGTCGGCTGGCACTTCTAAGCCAAGCACTACTTTCGGCAGTGAAGGCGGGGCATATGGCCTCTTCTTGTTCAATTCGGGTTCATCTGCTGCTTATAACTCTGATGCTGGAACGGGCCGCTTGGCAGCTGTCTTTTACACTAATGGTGCCAGCGTTACTCTTTCGGGTTCCAATACTGCAGCTGCACCTGCTGATGAGCAGGGGTCCCTAGTCTTTATCCAATCGGCTGCTTCAGGACTTGAATTTACGGCTGTTGTTACCGGAAGTGGTGTGGCAGAGTATAAGACTAACTTTAACTTTGATCGCAATTCGTCAAAGTACATTCGGAAAGTTTTCAACACCAATCCCCAACTTCAAGGCGGAGACGGTCCTCACACTACTGTTGCTGACATTCCAAACCTTGGAAGCAAGTACTGGCTCGGTGAGACATTTGAGCGATTCGCTACCACTTCCACTGTGGGCGATCCTGACAAGTTCATTGAAGATGCTAGTGTTGGTAAGACCTACGGCATTATTGTCCCCCTTCATGCTGGTGCCATTGGTACAGCGGCGAACAACTATGGCTACCAGCACAAAGAATTTAGTGACCCGGAAACTGGCTGGATCTTTTCACAAAACACTTCAACTACTTACAACACTTTTGATGCACAGACCAACACCACGAAGCTGTTCAAGATTAAATCCCTTAACCATGCTGAATGGGCTTCAAGGAATCTGAAGATTTCCATCTCTGATATCAAGGCTTCTACGAATGACCTTGACTCTTATGGAACCTTTACAGTACTTGTCAGAAGAGCTAGTGACAGTGATAACGTACCGGAAATCATTGAGCAGTACACTGGGTGTAACCTTAATCCTTCTTCGGAGAACTACGTAGCTAAGAAGATTGGCGACAGGCACATGATTTGGGATACCACCCAAAGAAGGTTGCGTCAATACGGCGAATTTGATAATAGATCAAAATACATCTATATCGAAATGAGTTCTTTGGTTGCCGATGGTAATGCTGACCCCTCACTGTTGCCCTTTGGGTTCTATGGTCCAATTAAACCTAAGGACTTTACTGTATTCTCTGGCTCAGCCGCTACTTTTGAATTAGGTGCGACTACTGTGGGGGGCACCGAAATCACTACATATGCAACAGGTTCTAGTGACTCACTGCCCAATGTTGCCGATATCAAAAGTTTAACAGTAACCAATTGTTTCATGGGACCTTTCTCTGGAACCTCTAACACAGCTGGTGCTAACTTTACAGCCTCATTTGCATTCCCCAAGCTTCCTCTTAGAACCAGTGCTTCAGACGGCGGTATCTCTAATCCTAAGGATGCTTTCTTCGGAATCCAGACAACTCTCTCCTATGATAGCAAGAGACACGATCCAGGCTACGTTGACTACTTGAGGCCTGCACCGGGCTCTAGTGCTGCCTTTACCCCGACAGAGAACACTTCTACGGAATACTCTTTTATCTTCACCCTGGATGACATTAGTGGCTCGCAAGGGGTTCACGTTTCTGGCTCTGCGCAGCAAGACGCGCAACCTTCTTTGAACGCGGGCTCTGGGACCTACACAGCCTCGTTGGACGCTGGATACAACAGGTTCACGATGCCTTTGTGGGGTGGATTTGATGGCGTTGACATCGAAGAAATGGAGCCATTCAATAACGCAACTATTGGCTCTACTCCCACCGAGAAGACAAGCTATGCCTACTACACTGTCAAGAGAGCAGTTGACACGGTTGCAGATCCCGAATTCGTGGAAGGCAATCTGTTATCGGTTCCTGGAGTGTGGCAACCCATCGTGACAGACCAAGTCTTGTCTGTTGCAGAGTCGAGAGCAGATGCTCTTGCGGTCATCGATATTGAGAATGTCTATACCGCAAACACTGAAACCACCAACAACTTCCAGAATCGCTTGGGCTCTGTCAGCACAGCTGTGAGTAGCCTCAAGAGTAGAAGAGTTAACACTTCTTATGGCTGCACCTACTACCCATGGGTTAGGATTCGGGATGATATCTCAAACGCCTCGCTTTGGGTTCCTCCTTCTGTCACAGCTATCGGAGCATTCGCCTCATCTGAAAGAAAAGCACAGCTCTGGTTTGCCCCAGCTGGCTTTACACGAGGAGGTCTGAGCACAGGGGCTGGTGGCTTCGGAGTCCTGTCTACCACTGAAAGACTTCGCAAGCAGGACAGAGATGACCTCTACGAGGCGAACATCAATCCTATCGCGACTTTCCCAAGTGAAGGTATTGTTATCTTCGGTCAGAAAACCCTTCAGGTTACCCCTTCGGCACTTGACCGAATTAATGTTCGCAGGCTCCTTATCTTCTTGAAGAAAAGAGTTTCAAGAATTGCAGCTGGCACGTTGTTCGACCAGAATGTGAAGACTACTTGGGCGAGATTCAAGGGAGAGGCTGATAAGTTTCTTGGCTCGGTCATGACTGACCTTGGCCTCACGGAGTTCCGCGTCATCTTGGACGAGACTACCACGACTGCAGACTTGGTTGATCGAAACATCCTATACGCGAAGATCTTCCTTAAGCCTGCTAAGTCGATTGAGTTCATCGCAATTGATTTTGTGATCACCAGAACTGGGGCGAGCTTCGATGATTAGCGTTAATATTTCATTTTCACACTATTTAAGAATAGAGTACAGGGGAGACTAAAGACATGGCATCAGGATTCTGGACATCGGCAGAAGTGTCGCCCAAAAGAGCATTTCGGTTCTTGCTTACCATCGGTAGCATGCCCAATGGAGCGACATGGTATACGAAGTCAGTCGGCAAACCACAACTGACAGTTGGCTCGGAAAGTCATAAGTTCCTCAACCACACCTTCAAGTACCCAGGTGGAGTTACCTGGGGTGACGTTTCGGCAACCCTTGTGGACCCCGTTAGCCCCGATGCTTCTGCAAACCTTTCCCGGATCTTGAGGGAATCGGGGTATCGCCCTCCTACCGATGTTAATGATACGACTACTATCTCAAAGAAGAACGCAGTTGCGGCACTAGGGTCGGTCATCATTACACAGATTGATTCAGAAGGCTCTACAGTTGAGACATGGACCCTCCACAATGCTTGGATTTCTGACGTAGCATACGGCAGTGACTTGAACTATGACTCCGAGAGCCTCACTGATCTGACCATTAAATTTACCTATGACTGGGCCTCTATTGAGACTGCTAACGCAGCTGAGGCTGGACCCGTACTTGGGGAAGGTAAGAACAGATACTGGGTCCCAGGTACCACCTAGGACTTCTGAGAGCATATAACAACTAGAGGTGTTAATTGGGTAAGAGAAATAATAAGGGCAGGACCGCGTCTCCTGTGCCTTTTGTCGCTGGGTCACAACAGGAGGCCCAGTTTGAGTATGTACGCCCCACAGAGTTTGTGGAGCTACCATCAAAGGGTAAGCTGTACCCTCCTGACCATCCTTTTCACATGAGAGAGGAGATCGAAGTCGGATTTATGACGGCTAACGAAGAAAACATCTTGTCCTCCAAGGTACTGTTATCTAAAGGCTTGGCCTTTGATCGACTCTTACAGAGCTTGATTGTGGGAGATGTAGACGTTAGTACACTTGTTTCAGGTGACAAGAATGCTTTACTTGTGGCAGTTAGAGCCACAGGTTATGGTCCAGAGTATAGTGTGAATGTGACTTGCCCTAAGTGTGGCTCGAAAGAGGACCACGAGTTTGACTTGAATTCTCTTCCTTTGAAGTATCTGCCGGAAGACCTTGAGACAACGCCAGAGGGCACATTCATGGTGACTTTGCCGATGTCTGGTGTAGCGGTTGAATTGAAGTATCTAAACTCCAAAGAGCAAGAGTATCTCGACAGGAACACCAAAGCAAGAATTGACAACAGTTTGCCAGAAACTTCTATTACCGACTTCCTGAAAATGGTGATCGTATCAGTCAATTCAGACACTATGAGGAGCAAAATAGAATCTTTCGTCATGAACATGCCCTCCAGGGATTCACTTCACCTCCGCAAGACTTATAACACGGTCACCCCCGATATCAACTTAAAGCAAGACTACAAATGCTCTTCTTGCGGTACAACAACGGCTCTGGAGGTGCCGTTGGGAATTAACTTTTTTTGGCCTAACTAACGAATACATAGAAGGGACCTATGAACAGTTCTTCTTCATGAAGTATCATGGGGGTTGGTCGTTTACTGAACTCTACAATCTGCCCATCCCTATTCGAAATTGGTTTCTTAGGAGGCTCATAAAACAGAAGCAGGACGAAAGAGGTCCAGAGTCGGACTAATAGTAAGTATAATTGTTAAATATACTATTTACTTGTGATAGGAGACGGCATTGTGGCATCTAACGCTCAAAATATAACTATACAGCAACTCCAGCAACAATTCCAGGAGATATTGAATAGATTGAATGGGGTGTCCCCTGCTGGCCCTTCGGCAACTCCCACAAGTCCTGGCATGACGGGAGCCCAAGGTATTGATTACTTTGGGCAAGCATTTGTGGACAAGACTAAGGCTGCTGCTAAGGCTGTTACTGGTTTTGACAGCACAACTAGTGACCTCCTCAAAACGCTTAATAAGCTTGATACTACTCTGCTCCGTGCTATCCCAGGGGTAGTTGCTTATGCGTCTACCTACAAACTCTTAAAGGCAGATTTGGGCCCTGTAGGCAACTCTTTAGCGGCACTGCCTAGAGAAGCCTACAAGGCTTCTGTGGCCTTCAATGACGCCACAGGTGCTGGGGGTGAGTTTGACGCTCAGATCGTACAGCTAAGAGACGATCTCAAAGCATTTCCAGGTATAGCGGATGCGGTAGCTGTTTCGGCGGCTGCTCTCTATAAAGGTTTTTCCGATTTTAGTGGCCCTGATGGTATCCAAAGGTCTGAAGTGGAGATAGCCAAGACGGTTGCGATGTTGAGCAAGCTTGGTGGTTCGGTCGAGGACCAAACGTCAATTATTCAGAATCTTAGGATGGGTTTTCTACAGAATGATGAACAAATAAACAACTCATTGCTTCAATTTGAGGCATTATCGGAAGCTCTCGATGTCGATCTTGGTACCGTCATGCGCAACTTTTCCCGACAGGCTCCCCTGTTCTCGTCTTTTGCTGATCAAGGTGTGCATGCTTTCAAGAGGCTGCAAGCACAGTCAAAAGCTACGGGTGTCGAAGTCGACTCACTTGTGAAAGTGAGTGAGAAATTCACAACCATTGAGGGCACTGCTTCAATTATTGGTCAGTTGCAACAACTAGCACCTGGCGGGGACTTAGATTTCATGGCCCTTACTGAAGCTGCTTTAACAGACCCGAGCGAAGTTGCGGATATGTTGATGGAGTACCTCGAAGATGTCAACCTAGAGAGCGCAAACCCAGCCACACAAAGGATATTTGAGAACATTCTTGGCCTATCTATACCAGAGTTAAAAGCGCTAGCTACAAGGAGGACCGATGAGACCAAAGCGTTGGCTATGGGAGCAAAAATTACACCAGAGGCGGAAATAGCGGCCAAAATTGCCGCAGCAGCCACGGTAGAAGAGAACATCCAGGCGTCTATCGCGAACGCTAACGTTATTCCAGCAGAAATCGGAGAAGTACTCAAAAGCAACGAATTAAATGCCTTCAGGCAGGCTCTGGTAGGGACCGAACAAGTCAGTGAAGTTCTGGGCTCTTATTTGCAAGAAAGCGGCGTCACGGAACTTCTTAGTGGTCTCAAGAGTTTCGTGGCAGACGCCAATCAGAGAATGATGACTCCCAGCGACAGCGGATGGGAACAGCTGGTGGCTAACAATGCCAAAGAATTGAAAGAGGCGTTCAAAGGAATAAGGTTTGAGGTAACTATGAATGGGGACGTAGTTGGGAGAATGGTCGCTAAAGAATTTTCAGGAGGTGGATAATGGCTATTTATAACATAGATCCTACTAACACGCTAGAAGCCAAAGGGCAAGTGTTGGAATTTTACCAAACTTTCTCAGGAGCTTCTGTCTCGTTCAAGGCCTTCTTACAGACATATAGTGAGAATTTTAATAGCCAATGGAACCCACAAAAAGTGTTTGGTCGGCCTGACCCGATTCAAAACTATCAAGGCACCGAAAGAACGTTATCGCTGGCTTGGGATGTTCCGGCATTTAGTCTTGAGGATGCAGAGTCGAATTTAGTGCGGACTTCTACTCTCGCAAGAATGCTTTACCCGGAATACTCCCGATCTGACAATGCGTCTACAATTTCGAAGAGTCCCTTAATTAAGATTAAATTTGCCAATCTCATCTTCGACGCGGCTAGAGGGCCCGGTGGGGATGTTAGAACTTGCGGCCTTTTAGGGGTAATCCCTAGCTTCTCTTGGCAACCAGTCATTGACGAGGGGTTCTTTGATCCCGGAAATAAGCTGTTCCCTAAGAACATCAGGATCAACATCCGTTTCAGTGTGCTCCACCAGCACACCCTTGGTTGGGAGAAGGCTGAGGCTGTTCGATTGTCCAAGAAAAGGGGCAAAAATGATGAGAATAGATCGCGAAATGTTGACAAAATTAATGACCGCAGAGAGACAAATGCCTCTAATGCCTCCCCCTCTTGGGGAGCCGATGCAGCTTTATTTCCATGGTCGGCTGGACTTCAGAGAGCAAACACCATAATAGGTACTAATACGGTTGATGACCATCCTCAGACCGAGGTAGACACCGAAGATACTTTGAAGGGGTCGAACTAATGTCTAGATATTTTGGAAGAAATAAATTTTTTAACCAGGACGAACTGTACGATTCTGTCTTTGCGGAACGCGAAGTAGAAGGGATCCAGCAATATACTACCCCAAGACTTAAGCACATTACGAAAAAGCAAGTTGCTTCGCTAACAGCCGTCAGTCATGTCTGGAAAATGGGAGATCGGTATTACAAATTAGCTCACGACCATTATGGGGATTCGACCAAATGGTGGGTCATTGCTTGGTATAACAGAAAGCCAACCGAAAATGACGTTTCATATGGTGATATTGTATACATTCCACATCCCCTTGATAGGGTCTTGACCTACTTGGGAGCATAAAATGAGTGTGGATAAGGAAGTAGGGCCCAATCTGGAATCGGAAGATATTACTGGGATAGACTCTGGTGAAAGACCACAGAGCCTAGAAGCATTGTCAGGCGGGGACGAATATGGCACCGGGCTACCTCTAATTGTACAGCCCGATCGAACAAGCAAGCAGTATGCAATCGGTAACAACCTTCAGGCAGGGTATGGTGCCGAGAGTGTAGCAGAGTTGCAAAGGTACATGGCTCAAGAGCTAGACGAAAATTGGGACAAAGACAAATACGGCAATACAGAGGTACTACCGCTCTTTGGGATTGACGGGGCTTGGGGATGCGAAACCCAAGCTGCTTTTAACAAACTCCTGGAGAAGAAAGGGGTCGATTGTAAGAAGGGAGACTCTGATTGTCCAGGAGTTCCTGGATGTATCTTTGATGATGCAACCTTACAAAGATTAAAGGATGCCGAAGCTGAGCAAGAAGAGGCAGAAGAGGTTGAACAAGAAGAGGCAGAAGAGGAGATTCCCTCTCCACCAATCGCTGACCAGTGCTATCTGATCAGAAATATTGACTCACTTATCAGCAACAGTGTCCCTTTTGAAGAATCAAAATTGTATGAATCTACCAATGGCACCAGAGAAAGTATTAAATACGAGTATTTGCACAAAGTCGACACAAAAGACCCGGCAACAATGATGAATAAGTTGAGAATGCGCCAAGGTGCTTTACAATTCTTGAACATCAGGCACTGGCAATTATCTCAACTCGTTCCCACAATTAAGATTTACAAGCAATACCCACAAGGGCCAGGCAAAGAGCCGAGAGAAGTGGAGATAAAATTTAATTCTTTCGTAGACCCCGTCACTGACCTGCAAGAACTCTTGAACAGCCAGCTCCAAAGAGGAATCGGGGTAGGAATCGAATACCTTTCCTATGATTGGGTTGGGCCTTACATCTCCGTTGCTGACAAGATGTTGACGGGCAAGTTAGCAATTTATGCTCAAAATTTTAATGAATTGCTCAAAACTAGAAGAGGATTCGACCAGCATGGAGTAGAACTTGAGGGTGGCTATCGAATCATCGATATGCTGCTCCCAGATGCCCTCAGGAGGGACCCAAACCAGTCAAGCCTAAAGGCAGTAGTCGGATGGGCTGCAACCGGTGGTGGGGGCATCCTAGAGCCTGAGCTTGTATCAGCTATTGAAGATACACAATTATCTATTGACTTAGGAGTGGTGGACTACAATATTGACATTTTGGACCAAGACGGTGGCGCAGTTCGTGTTGTAGTGGACCTATATCCCAGAACCCAAGCCCTGACTATGAATACAGCTGCTGACATCTTTGCTGACTCAACTGTTAGGGCGAGAAGAAAGAAAAGAAAAGAGGTCTTTCGAGAACTGACTTCCAAGCAGAAGGTTGTGGATCCCACGAGCCCAGACACTGGGGTGGGTAATTGCTTAGAAGACGAAGAGATAGCCAAACTAAAAGAGATATACGATAAAGCTGTCCAAGTTGATATGGATAATTCAGCCAAAAGCTTGATGGAAAAGCTTCTCGCGAACAAGTCCATTTACAGCCTAGAAATACCACCTGGGGAAGGGGATAGCGTTCGAATTGATCCAGAGAGTATCAATATCCGTCGACAGTCCCCTGAAGGACCTGAAGAAGGAGTTCGTGAGGTACCATATTTTTTCTTAGGTGATCTCCTCGAAGCTACACTCCAAAATGTCTTAGATAGAGACGACATTAATGACGTATATTTTGGCAAGATTCGATACATTTCGGGACCTACAACAATACCGCATCCAGATCCGAGCAAAGGGAAGATATTAAAAATTAATATTGCGGACATTCCTATTTCTGTTGAACTGTATACAGCATTCATGAGTGATAAGCTAAAGCATAGCGTAGAGTTTGGTCAGACTTATCCGCTACACAAGTTCACTTCAGAGTTGGTTAAAGAGGTTGTCTTTGAGGCTATGGGGCCAGAGTGTGAGTCTGGGACCAACAGGATGGATATAAATCTAAGTCTGACAACAATTAGTGCAGACCCAGCTTTTGGTGGTATTGACCCCATTGAGGATAAGTTAGCAGCCTCGAATGCACCATTGAGAAAGAAAGACAAGAAAGCCGCCAAAAAAGCAAAAAGCGGTGATACTGCTCAAGTAACAGTCAAGTCAGCTTTGGATTTAGACCAGTTCAATATTGATTTTACTGACCCATCACGAAGTAAAATAGTGTTTGATTCACTGTATCGGGCTAGTGCTGGCGAACAGTATCACTATATTGTCCTGCATTCTATTGAAGATAAGCCGGATTTGTCCTACGACCCAGAGACTCAAGGGGACACTAGATATGAAAGGGATTTCAAAAATGGGGTCTACCATTTGACTACTGGTCTTGATAGGGGCCTATTAATTGGCACAACATTCTCGTTGGCCCAACGAGATCCCCTTTATAGGTCGGCTAGGTTTTTACAAGACATGGGCGGCTCGGCAGATGTAGCGTTGGCAAACCTTTTCACAGCCGAAATCGAGATGTATGGTAACAACTTTTTCTACCCTGGAATGTGTCTCTATCTGAACCCAAGGGGACTTGGGGCAGACCTCTTGGGAGAGCCTACAGACGCCAACACTCCTTCTATTTCAAATATCCTGGGGCTAGGGGGGTATCAGCGGGTGAGCAAAGTAAGTCACAGGATAGACACCTCTGGCTACAAGACGACAGTTTCTGCCATATTTACAGCAGAAGGGAATGACCCAAGAGCAGCTACGAAGAGCATCGATATGGTTGGCGAAGAAGTTATCAAATGTAGCAACTTTGAGGATGCCAAGAAGATTCTCGAAGATGCACTAAAGGCCGGGGGAGAGTAATATGTCCACAAGAAAGTTCAAAGGGAAAAACACAATACGAAGCTCTAGAGAACTCTTCAACGAGAGAGCGAAATATCACAATGATGCGGTTCCACAGCAGTTATTAGAGAAATACCCAGGCGTTTTTCGTAACTTTTGGTTCATAGAGAACATGTATTACGGCAAAATTGATCGTCAACACCATTTTTTGATTGCTAAGCCCGAAAAGGTTAAGATTCTTGACAATTCGAGCAGTAAAAGCATTTTCTTACTGGACTTTGTAGCCGACGCAATGAGTGCTTTTTTGTCAGAACACTCTAAGGCTTTGGCCGGTAGCAAAATAAGGAAAAACGACGCAATTCTCTCTGCCTTGCTTCCCGAGAAGGGCTACACCAATATTCTTTATGACTATGACCTGCACATGAACTCGGTAGGAACTAGAGTAAATGCTTCATTGCGCTCTAAAGAATCCCATATAGAGGACTTTGGCGACTTTATGACAGTATTCCTGGAGCATTATCTTGCAAGCGGGGAGATCACCCCTCTGACTCTCACTGGCTTTATCGGTAGCAGACTCTCCCCCCTCTCATCTACTGGCCTATTCACTGATTTTTCATCTCTGGGATATGACCGCGATGGGGATAAGGTAGAAATGTTGATTGATAAGCCAAACTATAAATTTTTTATTAAAAACTGTTCAAAACATGGCTTCTTGATCGACTACAATGTGCCTTGGAGGGTCTGTGCTAATTTAGGCTCTCTTGAAATGGAGAAGCACATGTTTAAGTATGGCTCAACTAGTAATACTGTGTTTGATGATTATTATGATTTATCTTACCATAAAGACATTGATTATCTATTAGATTATCTTCTAAAATACTACAATAGATTTATTTCTTTAAAGCCTTATATTAAAAAAGAAAAAATACAAAAAGAAAAAAAACTGCAGACCTTCAGGTACACAGAAAAAAGAAAAAGCATATCCAAAGAGCAGGTAAAAAAGAGATATGATGATGAATTTAGAGTAAGTTTGTATGTTGATATAAGAAATTACGAATCCAAAGACAGATACAGTCTAGCCCTAAGAGAGAAGATAAAAGAAAATGCAATTGCTTACTTAAAGGTAAGCGATAGCGCGGCTGCGTATGAGTACATTGATTCTCAATATGTTGGGTTCTTGAACGACCCCTACGGATTCAATGGAGTTAAGCTCAAAAGAGAGTTCAGGGATAAACATCAAGATACTTCTGGACAAGAAACACAAGAGCTGTTAGATAAGTCTGTATTCCAATCGAGGAAGACACTTTACTAGCGGGAAGGCTTTGTTATTTCAGACACTAGACGATAAGAACGACTGCGTAGCAATCTACAAGAACGGAACCATTTCTTCTCATCCAGTTGATGAAGAGTTGACTCATACATGGGCTCCATCGACATATCTAGCTGGGCTTCCTATCGAATATGCCTATCTGTACTGCCAACAGACCCTTGAGGAAGTGTGCCCGGAGCACCTATCCAGTGAACTTAAGGAAGTGTTGCGTCTTTTCCGAGCATACATGCTTTCCATGGTGGAAGCAAAGGTCGATATCAATCGTCACTGCTTCTATGACATGGTTCCAAATTCTTTTTTGGTCAGGTTCTGTGAAGTCAAGAACCAGATCGCCGAACACGTTTTCGAGAACTACAAGAGGCCCAAGAATTATATTTTCTTGAAGGAGCTAAGCGAACTCACGCAAGAGATGCACTACAGAAGACTAAAACTGGACTTCTCCAGGCTCCCATTGAGTAAGTTTAGCACCGTTACAAGAAAGCAATTTAAGAGTATCCGCTCAGCAGCACCTTATGTTCGATACAATATATTTGGCACAAAAACAGGTCGGTTGGCCACAAAGCCTGGTAGTTTTCCGATTTTAAGCACAAACAAAGAGTTTCGGCAAGCCATCCTTCCATCTAATGATAAGTTTGTGGAATTTGACTTCAATGCATTTGAGCTAAGGGTGCTTTTCTATCTTCTTGATAGGGAACAACCCAGCATTGATCTTCATGAATGGAACGTAAAAAACGTTTATGGAGATTCCCTGACACGCGAAGAGGCAAAGACAAGGATTTTTGCCTGGTTGTTCAACCTGGATTCCAAAGATAGACTCTCGGAAGACGCGTATAGCCGTGGAGAGATCCTGGAAAGATATTGGAATGGGTCGTCGATCTCCAACCCATTCGGGAGAGTCACCGAGTCAGATAAATTCCATGCAGTCCCCTATTTGGTCCAAAGTACCGCTGTTGACATTGTTTTGAGGCAGATGATAAAGCTAGACAAACTGTTAAAAAATAAAAAGTCCCACATTGCCTTTACAATTCACGATTCAGTGGTTATAGATATGGCAGAAGAGGATATGAGCTTGCTACCAGAACTAAAGAGACAGTTTTCTACATTCAGGGACACACAGTTCTTAACTAATGTGTCTATCGGTAGTGATTTTGGTAATATGGAGAGCGAAGAATGAAACTATCTGATAAGTATTTGTATGCAATTAGAGCTTGTGTTCAAAATACAATTCGTTTGCAAAAACTGGGAAGCCCACCGCATGCAAATGTTGGTAGAGTGTATCATGAAGCTCTGGTCGAAGTGCTCCCGCTTTTAGATAAAGAAATTTCAAGCAGATTGGGGAAAGAAGAGTAAAGTTTCTTAACAAAAAAGGAGTACAACACGATGAGTAAGAAAATATTTGAAAGCTGGCGAAAATACCTTGAAGAAGTAGAAAGAGAAGACATCTCAGTTATGCCTATTGACCCAGAACTTGATGTTCAAGATTGGGAAGAAGACGAAGCAGAGGAGAATGAAGATTATAAGACCGTAATAGATCAGGCTTATAAGATTACTAACATTCGTCATTCTTTCTCAAATGAATTGTCTTTTGTTGCCGTTGACCTCAATGATAACAATAAGGTTTATGGTGCGATCTATTCTGGTGTAAGTGGAAATGTTTATTCTTTTGATTTAGAAGTAAGCCCAGAGGCACAAGGAATGGGGGCTGCTTCAAGCCTAATCAACGCAGTTATGGAACAATATGAATTTTATAAAGAAGCTTATGGCGACGAATTAAAAATGCAAGTTCATGTCATAAACAAGGTTTTGGTCAATCACTTAATCAAGAAAGGGTTTAAGATTGTTGAAGAATCCAATGGTGAATGGTTGTTGGAGTTCAAGGAGAACGAAGAATGAAAAATCAAGTGTGCCCTCATTGCAAGAAAGAGAATAAAACTTCTGCTATGAGCTATCGAGAGAATCCGTTTTGCAAACAGTGTCTAAATGAAAGGCTGGCAACTGCCCGA
>Ga0209756_1001390_pt1 | contig 22441 bp, 17 predicted proteins | sample ETNvirenome_6_85_FD_184071 | JGI IMG/M metagenome (GOLD analysis project Ga0209756, IMG submission 184071) | Marine viral communities from the Pacific Ocean - ETNP_6_85 (SPAdes) (version 3) | ecosystem: Environmental > Aquatic > Marine > Oceanic | place: Pacific Ocean | collected 2013-06-19 | reverse complement strand
TTAAGCTTTCGGATACTATTTATTTTTGATAAGTCATCAGAACTGGAGTAAATCTATGTCTTCATTATTAGAAGAAGCGATTGTCGACGCTAAAGCCCTCAAGGAAGCCGCCCTCAAGAATGCGGAAACTGCCGTATTGGAGAAGTATTCGGGAGACGTTAAAAAAGCCCTCGATACTCTCTTGGAGCAGGACGAAATGGGATTAGAAGAGCTAGAAGAGGACACAACCGCCGGTGAAGACCTAATGGAGTTCACCGAAGCGCTTCCTTTTGCTTTTGCAAACGAAGAGATTGGTGAACCGCGAACCGAAGAGATTGTGGAGATCGATTTTGACGCTCTCAAAGAACGACTCGCCCAAGAAGACGCGCCTATCGAAGAGGCTGACCTGACCGACGCTCTGGATCTGGCTGAGGATATTGCGGACGAGGCGGTCCTACAAGAGAATGATTGCGAACCCGGCGACCCGGACTGCCAAGAAGAGGAGGACTCAGCCAAGGTTGATGTAGCTTCTCTTTCCGGCACCGGCTCTGCTGTCACAGGTGGCGCGACCAACGAAGCGGTCGATGAAGATATCGACCTCACCGAAGCGATGCTAGCCGATCTTATCGAAGAGTTGGTGTCCGAGAAGGTCACTTACGAGGGCGACCCCGTCCCCCAAGGCTGGTCGTCTATGAACTCCGCCGACAACTTCGTCGAGCAAGCCAACAATGATGCCATGGCGGCCGCGAGTGCCACCCACCTCGAAGAAGATGAAGAAATCGAGGAAGATGCATCCACCTCATCCGACGTTGTCGATGCGAAACTATTTGAGACAAAGATCTCAGAACTTACAGATTCTAATACAGAGCTACGTGCTCTTATTATGGAAGCCAAGAGTCAGCTTACTAAGTTGAACTTGGATAATGCTAAGCTTGTTTATCAAAACAAGGCTTTGAATAGCGCCTCCTTGAATGAGCGGCAAAAAATACAAATTGCCGAAGCTGTTCAGACTGCCACTTCTGTTGAAGAGGCGGGTATGATTTATGAAACAATTCAAAACGCAGTGGGGTCCACGCCAGTACAGCGCACACGACCACAAACACTCCGTGAAGCAGTTCAGAGACCAACCTCGCTTTTACTCAACTCTAAGAAAAACAACACGGCAACTAAAGACCCAAATATGGGTCGAATGCTGCGTTTAGCAGGTTTGAATAAATGACATTCAAAATAACTATAGGAGGTTTATAATATGTCTATTGTACAGAAATTAACCGAAGGTATTGTCAATCGCGACCTTTCCACAGAAGGCGCTGCGCTCATCTCCAAGTGGGAGAGCACAGGGCTTCTTGAGGGAATCGCTAGTGATACACTTCGAAACGGAATGGCCCGTTTGCTTGAGAACCAGGCAAAAGAGCTACTCCGTGAGTCTTCGTCCATGGCGGGCGGAGATGTCCAGGGTTTTGCAGCTGTTGCATTCCCACTAGTCCGCCGAGTATTCGGCAACCTGATCGCAAACGAACTCGTTTCCGTTCAGCCGATGAGCTTACCCTCGGGTCTCATCTTCTTCCTTGACTTCACTTTCGACTCAACTCGCTTGAATCAGGAAGAAGATAAGTCGATTTACGGTGGTAACAAGGTTGGTTCTCAGATCACAGGTGGTCTTGATTTGGATGGAGCCAATGGAACGGTCGCGCAGGGTCCGTATAACCTAGATAATGGCTATGCTTCCCCGACAGGTTCCGGTGGTGATGTTTCAATCATCGCTTCTGGTACCCTTAATGGTGCCGGCGCCGTTGACGAGAACGCCTCGCTCGACGGACTCGAAGACGGTATGACTGCTGCTAACGTTAACACCGTGCTACGTTTTGATCCGGATCTAGCTTCTGGTTCTGCATGGCTTCTGGCCGAGTTGGATATCAGCGACGCCGCAGATATCGGGTTCAACCGTGATGATTTGTCTGCAATTGCAGCCGAGTCCACTCTCCCCGAAGGTACTGTTTTGGTACCGCGTTTGAGTGCACTTAGTCGCTCGTTCGCGGAACCCGACGACGTTAATGGTGACATCGTTCGATTGATCTATGTCGGTACTGGCAGTGCAGCTGAGGTCGGCGTACGCGTTGCCGCCGCAAACGCAACGACACTCCCAATCGTGGATAACTTCATCGAGGCAACCTCTTTGGGTGCTGTCGTTGGTTCTGATACTAATCAGGGTTGGGGACTTGAAGAAAGCCCGAACATTCCCGAGATCAACATCAAGGTTGATTCCGTGGCTGTCACGGCTGTCACCAAGAAGCTCAAGGCTAAGTGGAGCCCGGAGTTAGGGCAAGACCTTAACGCCTACCACAACCTTGATGCCGAGGTCGAGCTTACTCAGATTCTGTCTGAGCAGATCGCACTCGAAATTGATCGCGAGATCCTTGAGGACCTCGTCGCAGGTGCACGTGCCGGTGTTCGTTACTGGTCCCGCGCCCCGGGCGATTTCCTTAACCGCGAGACTGGTGCCGCTAACGCTGCCCCAGAGTTCACGGGTAACGTCTCCGAGTGGTATGAGACCCTCATTGAGACAATCAATGATGTCTCCGCTCAGATCCACCGCAAGACTCTCCGTGGTGCTGCCAACTTCGTCGTCTGCGGACCTGAAGTTGCCAACATCCTTGAGTTCACCGCTGGCTTCCGTGCCAACGTGACTGCTGACGCAGACCGCGGCGATGCGGGTGCTGTCAAGGTTGGTTCCCTCTCCAAGAAGTTCGACATTCTGGTCGATCCTTACTTCGTGCGCAACGTGATCCTCGTTGGTCGCCGCGGAAGTAGCTTCCTTGAGAGTGGTTATGTGTATGCACCTTATGTGCCGCTGCAGACCACCCCGACGATCTTCGGTGTTGAAGACTTCGTGCCTCGCAAGGGCGTGATGACTCGATATGCCAAGAAGATGGTTCGTCCGGACATGTACGGTCTCGTCATCTGCAAGGGTGTCGTAGAAGGCTAATACGTCTGACGTAAGGTCAAAATAGTTAAAGCCCCGTCTCTTTTGAGGCGGGGCTTTCTATTTAGTAATAGACAAATCGAGGAACTTTGAATGGCCATCCCAAATCTTAATCCTGCTTCAACAGCAAATACTAATATATTACCCGTTAGCGGCACAACAGGATACGTGGCTGCAGCCCTCCCATTCGGGATGTACGCTGCCTCAACTGCCTTCCTCTCAGGAGCAGCAGATCAGGTAGCATATACTTATAAGAAGCTTGGCGGCGATGTCCTCGATATTGAATTAACTGAAGGCAATGTTTACGCTGCCTATGAAGAAGCGGTCCTCGAATACTCCTACCTCCTCAACCTCCATCAGACGAAGAATTCGTTATCATCTTATCTGGGGTCCAGCACCGGATCCTTCGATCAAGATGGTCAGATTGCCGCCGGCGATCCCCTGTCTGGATCGAACATCGAGCTGCGTTACCCACGCTTCGACTATGGGTATGTTCGCAGAGTGACCCAGATAATGTCCACAGAAGCTGGACTAGGAGGAACTGTCCCGATCTACTCGGCCTCGGTCGTCACCGTACCGAATCAGCAGGACTATGATCTTCAGAGTATTGTATCGGCGTCCTCAGCGAATTCTTCGTCGGTACCCTATTTTGAGCAGGTTGCCGGGAAGCGTATTATTGTACGAAAAGTCTTTTTTAAAACTCCTCGCGCCATGTGGCGATTTTATGGATATTATGGCGGATTCTCTGTTGTAGGAAACATGAGAACATACGGACAGTATGCAGACGACTCGACCTTTGAGATTGTTCCTGCATGGCAGAATAAATTACAGGCTATGGCATATAAAGACGCCCTCTATACACGCATTTCTCATTACTCCTATGAGATCAAGGACAATATGTTACGCTTATTCCCTAAACCCCAAGCTACAAGTCCCAAGAAATTTTGGATTCAGTTTACAATCGAAAATCAGTATGAACCATGGGATGAAACCGGACGAGGTGATCAAGGTGCCAAGGGCATTAACAACCTCAACACACTTCCATTTGAAAATATTCCATTTGAAAGTATCAACTCTATTGGCAAGCAGTGGATCCGCCGCTTCGCGCTGGCATTAACCAAAGAAGTACTCGGACAGATCAGAGGCAAGTTCTCCACAGTACCAATCCCCGGTGAAAGCGTAACTCTTAACGCTAGTGAACTCCTGGGACAAGCCAGAACCGAACAGGACAATCTTCGCGATGAGCTTAAGACGATCCTTGACGAGACCACGTACGCAAATCTGTCAACGATTGACGCCGGACTACAAGATTCTGCTAAGAAGATTACTGAGAATGTCCCTGGTGGCATTTTTGTGGGGTAAGATAGATGTCGAGAAGCAAAAGAACACAAAAACAAATACAGAACAAAGAAGCAGACAAATACGATTATATTGGAGACAAAGAAGTAGCAGACAAACTTCATGAAATTGAGTTCTCGGCGTCTACACTTGAAACAATCGACACAGCAATGCTCAGATTCGTTGATGAAACCTTAAATCTATCAGTAGAGACCAACAGTGGCTTCGAAAAAGTTCCAGTTTTGTGGGTGACAGCAGAACGCGCCTATCAAATCAAACACAACAAAGATCTGAGAGATAAAGAGGAGACGCTGATCCTTCCGTTGATCACAGTTAATCGTTCATCTGTAACAAAAGAGCCAAATTTTAAGGGTTCTGTATATGCTAACCTATATCCCGAGAACGATGCCAAGGGCGGTGTGATCACCATCGCCCGCCAGATCAATCAAAAGAAAACAGCTGAATTCCAGAATGCTCAAGCGAACCGCAAGTACGGTGTCGACAAAAATGTATCGAGCAAAATGAAGAATACCAATAAGCGCAACATGTCAACAGCCAAAACAGTATATGAGACAATCACAATCCCAATCCCGGTCTGGGTGAAGGTAATGTACGAGATAACAGTGAGATCTGAGTATCAACAGCAGCTTAACCAACTGGTTACGCCTTTTTTGACCGTCCCCGGCAACTCCCGCACCCCCAAAAGAATAGAAAACGAAGGTCATTACTACGAGATATTCATTGACGGCAGTCTATCGGATACATCCAACAAAGCAGCACTTGGAATGGAACAGCGCAACTATGAAACAACGATTAATATCGAGACCTTGGGGTATCTTATTGGAGACGGCGACAACCAAGAAAAACCCAGGATTGTCAAGCGCGAAAACGCAGTTGAATTTAAGTTTGCGAGAGAAAGAACGATCTTTGGCGATATACCTGACACGATTAAGGATGGATTTTACAGAGAATAGTACCATTCAAAGTATTTAACACTATTTACTTTGAACATTTTCATAATGTAGGAGAACCTAACGAATGTCAGTTAAAAATTACCGATTTGTATCCCCCGGCGTGTTTGTCAACGAAATCGACAACTCCCAAGTTCCTGCCTCCCCCGCCGGCATCGGTCCGGTCGTCATCGGCCGCGCTGCATCAGGACCAGCACTAAGACCCGTAACGATTCGCTCTTTTGAAGAGTTCGTAAATGTCTTCGGAACCCCCGCCCCCGGCGGCGCCGGCGGTGATGTTTGGCGAGAGGGAACCAACAAATCTTCTACCACCTACGGCATGTATGCAGCACAAGCATACTTGCGCAACAGCTCTCCACTGACTTACATTCGCCTCTTGGGCGCCAACCATGACGATGCAACCCCCTCGGCCGCCGGCAATGCTGGCTGGAAGGCAGCCGGCGACGCATATGGCTTGGTTGTGTTTGAGGTAGCCACCGCCCCATCCGTCGCCGCCACACTCGCTGATATATTGTCGCTGGACACTTACGTCGCAGATGATAGTTTTACAGTCAATATTCCAGTTAGCGCCGGCGGAACGGGCGAGACGATAACTGTTAAGCTCGTTGCGGGTACCCCCAGTGGACCCGGGGCTAACGAAGTGCTGGTGGGTATCAGCGCGAACACGGTTGGTAGGGTAATCGCTGCCATCAATGGTGTTGATTCAACTATGATGTTATATGGAGCTGGAGCCGGAGACACAACTAATGGCATCGCAGGAATTGGCTCAGAAGAAGGATCTTCGGCCACGGACATAACTGTAACCGCGACTACTGCCGCGTCCGCGGGAAATAGCATTGTGTTTACAGACGGCGGCGCCGGATCAATGGTCGCCGACGGCAGCAACGGCGCATCCCCCGCGTCCCTCGCCGGGGGCGAAGACACTGGTCCAGTCCAGTCACTCGACGGCGCCCTCGCAGCAATACTCTACAGCACCCATGAAGACACAACATTCGCCCTTAGTGGTGCCGTAGCAGACTTTACTACAGCGACCCCCGCGGATGGTACTGCCACCTCCTCAGCGGACGCCATCGTCCGCGCAGTCGGATCGAACAAAGAGTTCAAGCTTGTTGTAAACGAGTACAAGACCGGCACTGACCTGACAACGACATTTAACTTTACCACCACGGACAGTCGTTACATCCGCAAGGTACTCAATACGAATCCGCAGTTAACTAACTCTGATACAACCGAGGATACCTCCGTTGTTAACTACTTCTTGGGCGAGACATTCGATCGCCACTTGAGTGCCAATATTCAGAGTAACACAGCAACCACCACCTATGCTTCCATAGTAAAGATTAAATCCGGAGATAACGATGGGTCGAGCTTTAAGACAGAACTGCAGTCAGCCCGCACACCGAACATTATTAGCTGCCGCCTTGCCCCTGATCAGGAGCCGGTAAACCTTTTCCACATTGAAGCCCTAGAGCAGCCCGGCGATTGGTCGAACCGAAACATTAAGATTTCCATTCAGGATATTAAGCGCACCACGAACGACAGTACGGATTATGGTACCTTCTCTGTTGTGGTTCGACACCTGAGCGACTCCGACAACGTCGTCCGGGTCATTGAACAATTCAGCAACTGCGACCTTAACCCGAACTCACTTAATTATGTTGCCAGAAAGATTGGCACGCAGACCCGCACGTGGGACGGCGACAGCCGCCGACTCAAGCTCGAAGGCGACTGGCCAAACAACTCCAGTCACATTCGGATTGTAATGAGCGACGTAACCCCCAACGCCTCCCTTCTGCCATTCGGCTGTGACGGTATACTCACGTATGACAACGAGAGTTTCACTTCTAGCTCAGCCGGTAACTGGATCTCCGGATCCACCACCATCCCTGCTGACACCGATCAAGCAGGTCCGTTCTGGGCATCTGGCTCAGCACTGACAGCATCCGTATACTACCCGGATCCCGAATTGCGCCTTAGCGCCTCCGACGGGGGACTAAGCAACAGAACAGATGCATACTTCGGCTTCCAGACCACCAAGACTCCCGGCGGAACAGTATTCGATCGATCGACCATTGACCTCCTTCGCCCTCGCGGCGGTATCGCGGATGACATGTTCGCCGCCGCAGTTGCTGGTACCACTGAACGCTCTGCTATGTTCACACTTGATGATATTTCCGGATCTACAGGAATCTGGGTCAGCGGTTCGCACTCAGCTTCTTCATTGACCTATGTCAACGGAGCAATAGAGGGCGTCCTCGACGCTGGCTATGACCGCTTCAGCGTTCCGATGTATGGCGGCTTTGATGGTGTCGATATCATGGATATGGATGCATTTGCAAACAACCGCTTTGTTGACGATGCCGACCCCGAAGATTGTTATGTTCTAAACACTTTCCGTCGCTCGATCGATACGATTGCCGACCCGGAAACTGTAGAGATGAGCCTCGCCACCATCCCGGGACTAACCCACGAAGGACTTACCACACATTTGGTTAACACATGTGAGGATCGAGCAGATGCACTAGCTATCATCGACCTACCCGACGCATTCGTCCCAAGAGAGGAATCGACTGCAGTCAATCGTAATAACACGGCTGCTAACATCACAACTCTGGTCAATGGATTACGCTCTAGAGGGCTTAACTCCTCTTACGGTTGCACCTATTACCCATGGGTTCGCGCCAGGGACACCATCAACGGTGCCTTCCTCTGGTTGCCCCCGTCTATCCCCGCATTGGGCACGCTCTCAAGCTCCCAGCGCAAGACGCAGGTCTGGTTTGCTCCCGCCGGCTTCAACCGCGGCGGCTTGACAGAGGGTTCCGCTGGCATCCCAGTGGTCGACGTTGCCCACCAGCTGCGCCGCAAAGACCGGGACGACCTCTACACCGCGAACATCAACCCAATCGCCAAGTTCCCCGCAGAGGGCATTGTAATCTTCGGTCAGAAGACCCTGCAGGTTACGCCGTCCGCACTGGATCGCATTAACGTTCGCCGCTTGATGATCTTCGTTAAGAAGCGCATCTCGCAGATTGCAGCTGGTCTGCTCTTTGACCCGAATGTCAAGCAGACATGGTTGCGGTTCTTGGCGCAGGTTAATCCCTTCTTGGCAGACGTAAGAACAAGCTTCGGTTTGTCCGCCTTCAAGGTGGTGCTCAACGAGTCTACAACAACACCAGATTTGATCGATAGAAATATTCTATATGCTCAGATCTTCTTGAAGCCAACCAGAGCTATTGAATTCATCGCTATTGATTTCAATATCTCAAGAACCGGAGCATCGTTCGAGGATTAAAAAATGTGGGAGGTTTATTCTCCCCACACTATATAATATAAGAATTACAGGAGACTATTTAAATGCCATTTTGGAACAGCGCACAATCCGAGCCGAGACGAGCACATCGCTTTTTGCTCACCCTACCTAACCTCAGCTCAGCCGACGGTTCTCATTCATTCCAGCAGTACCTTGCTAAGAAGGCAGCAAAGCCCTCATATCAGGTGACAGCCGCAGAGCACAAATTCCTTGGCAACACATACTACTACCCAGGCGTCGTAACGTGGCAGCCAGTTGCTGTTTCGATTGTCAATGCTATTAATCCAGACGGCAACCAAATTCTTATGGATGCTCTTATAGGATCTGGGTATATGCCTCCCCCCGCGCAGCTTGAGGCGTTTGGTGGCACCGGCACCTCAGCGTCTACGGTTAACAAGTCTGATGCACTCAGAACCATCGGAGATGTTGTTATAGAAGAACTGAGCGGTCAAGGTGGTCTCATTGGCACCTGGGAGTTGAAGAATTCCTTCATTCTCGATGCCAAATTCGGCGATCTTGACTATGATGTTGATACAATACTTAATATTGACATCACTTTCAGGTATGATTGGGCTGAGTACAAATCTGGAGAGGCTGTGACAGCAGCTGTAGACCTCTAAGATCGAAAGAAGGTGACTTTTGTCAAGAAGAAATAATAATGAGCGGCTCGGCGCACCGCACCCTGACGCGCCCACACCCCCTTTAAACAACGAGAACGACCTCTTTTCGTTCGTGAGCCCCACGGAGTTTGTGGACCTCCCCAGTGGCGGCAAGTATTATCCCCCCGATCATCCCCTATGCGACGTCGATACAATTGAAATCCGTCATATGACAGCGAAAGAGGAAGACATTCTAACATCCGAGACCCTTCTAAAAAAGGGAATTGCAATTGATAGACTCGTCCAATCGATCCTAGTGGATAAAACAATCCCCCCGGAGTCCTTCTTGGTAGGGGATAAGAATGCCATATTGGTTGCATCGAGAATCACCGGCTTCGGTCCATTCTATGAAGTAACATTCCCGTGCTCCGCCTGCAATGAAGCAATAGATCATGAAATTGATTTGTCATTGCTGGAACTAAAGGAAACTGACACTTCCGACGCCGAGCTTACCGAGAGTGGCACGTTTATGATAACGTTGCCGGCAACTGGTATTAATATAGAACTTAAATTGTTGACATCTCAAGATGAGAAATCTATTGCAAGACAGTTGGAGTCCAGAAAGTCTATGAAGCAGCCAGAAAACGCAGCCACCCTTATGCTAGGTTCATTAATTGTGTCAGCTAACGGTGTAACTTCTCGCGACCAGATTAACAAGCTGACAGGACTGTTGCCGATCAAGGATTCTAAATATCTTCGTAAGGTTTATGATAAAATTATGCCCGACCTTGACATGAATATTGAATTTCAGTGCAATAATTGCGCGCATGGAGAAAAGGTGGTAATGCCTTTAACGGCAGCGTTTTTTTGGCCTAAACAGTAAGTACCAAGAAGCAGTGTATGAGGAGTTTTTCGCTCTGAAACACTACGGAGGATGGTCCTTCGTTGAAGCATATAATTTACCGATCGCTCTCCGACGCTGGTTCGTCAACCGGCTCGTAGAAGAGTATAAGAAGCAAAATGAAGAAATTGAATCAGCAAGACACAGCTCTTAGCTGCAGCTTTTGTTGTGTGTGACTATTTACTATATCTCTAGAGGATTTGGCAATGATAAAGAAAGAGACAATCAATCTAAACCAAAAAGGTAAAACACTTAATGAGGTTTATTTCTCCCAGTTCGCCGGCAAAGTACAACAAATGCTGTTGGATCTCTATGCCGGCGGTATGAATGTGCCGGTGAGCCTGATAGGAACTTCAAAACAAGTTGAGAGTTTTATGACCGCGTTGTCTAAAGAGAAGCGCTATATGGACTCATACATGCGTCATGGACTGGACAAGGGACCTACCATGGTTTCAAAGTCCCAGCTTGATACTGCAGTTAGTCAATTCGAGTATGAAACAGGTCTCAAGTGGCCGTTTAAAAACTAGGATTAGTTAGATGCCCCCCGAAACAGCAGCCGAAAAACTCATTCGCTTACAACAGGAGCTGGATCTAGCGAAAGACCTCAAGGAAGCCTATGACCGTCTATCGCTTGCAGCTGGAGAGCAGGTCGGCACCGACCAGCGCGCAGCAGAAGTAAAACTACAGTTGATAGAAGCGCAGCGCGCCCACCTCGACCATGCCATGAAGCAGGGACCGGTCACCCAGAACCAGGTAGAAAAATTCGAAAAACTTACGGAAAAGGCAAAAAAACTCACAAAAGAACTTGCCGATTTAGCCAAAGCCGAAGCAGAGCTTGCTGAGAAGACCCAAGCCGCAGTAGGCCAAGCCAAATCCCTCAAAAATAGTCTCCTTGGACTTAGCGGACCCGCTGGTAAAATTGGTGCGGTCGCCAAGGCTGCCGGCGGCGATTTTGGTGCATTCGCAGGAGAAATGTTTAAGGCAGACACCATCACCGGCGCCTTCATGAAGGTCATAGGCACATTTGTCAACAATACTATTGCCCTCGCCAAGGAACAAGACAAAGCAATATCAGCATTCAGGCGCGCCACAGGTGCCACAGCAGAATATAACATTCAAATAACGCAAGCAGAGCGCCGTAACTTCCTATACGGGGTTAGCGCCAGCGATGCTGGAGCAGCAACACAAACTCTGTTCACTAGCTTCTCAAACTTCACCAATCTAACAGAAGGACAAAAAGCAGGACTTATTGATACGACAGCTCTTTTGCAAAAGCTTGGTGTTGACGCATCCACATCAGCCAAGCTGATGGACCAAGCTATGAGAGCTAGCGGCAAGTCTGTCAGCGAGACAAATGATCTAATGCTCGACCTCGCAGGCTCAGCACAGGCACTCGGCGTGAGCATGCAGCAAATGACAAGCGACTTTGCATCAAACTTTGGAGAGCTGGCGAAATATGGTGACAATGCCATGGAGGTCTTCAAGGGTCTTGCGGTCCAAGCAAAGAACTCAGGACTTGAAGTGTCCACTCTGATAAAGATCGCAAGTCAGTTTGATAAGTTTGACTCAGCCGCACAATCAGTCGGCCGCCTTAACGCCATCTTGGGCGGACCATATCTAAACTCGATTGATATGCTCAATGCGTCCGAAGAAGATCGTATTGAAATTCTTTCGCGATCTATTGAGGCGTCAGGGCGCCAGTTTGATGCGCTCGGTCGCTTTGAACAGCAGGCAATTGCCTCAGCCATGGGAACGAGCGTCGAAGAAGCTCAGCGCCTCTTCAATATGTCCGACGAGCAATATCGACTGGACGCAATAAAGCAAGAAGAGATGCAAGAGCTTGTCCGAGAAACTCAGACGATGGGACAGGAGCTTAAATCAATGTTTATGGCTCTAGCAGTGGATTTGCGTCCGCTTGTTGATAATGTTCTAAAGCCTCTGATCGGACATATGTCTTCTATAGCTAAATGGATTGGTGAAGGAACAAACGCTCTTGGACAGTTTGTAAAAGTCGGAATGTTTGCAGCTGGTCTCGCCGCTGTCATCGCAGCCCCATTTACGAGTGGTGCTTCGCTACTAGCATTCGCGGCCATCAGTGGTTTAACTATGGGTGGATTGGCTTCCATGGCACCGGGCTCCGACGAGAGCGGCACAATCACACCGCGCCTTCATGAAGGAGGCATGCATCACGAAAAATCAATACTCAAGAAGGATGAAATGGTACTAACAGGCGGATCCGCAGAAGTACTTAACAAAGAAGGGATTGCAGATATGATCTCCAGCGCCGTAACAGCCGCAATCTCCGCCATGCCGGCGTCCACCCCTCCACCCACTCAGGAGATATCATTGTATGTTGGCCAAGAAAAGATTGATGAGCTAGTTATTAAAGGAATGAACTCGCCTGCAGCAGCAGCCGCTTTCGGACCTTTCACGAACGTGTCGTCGGCTCTTACCTAGGAGATAGATAATGTACGCGCCAACAATAAGAAATGATGACTTCTTTACAATTAAATTTAAACACATTCCCACGAAAGAAAGTACGACATTCGAGGGATGGGTGACCACCTTCGCAGATAACTTTAGTTCCCAATGGAACGAAGTACCAGTATACGGTCGAATGGACCCTTTGTCCACCTTTACGCGCACAAGCCGCAAGATACAACTTGCGTTTGATGTGCCCAGCGACAACGCAGAGGTAGCACAAAAGAACCTTGAGAGGGTCAATAAGCTAATAACGTTCCTATATCCACTTTATGATAAACAAGACGGAACAGGTGGTCAGAGGGTTGGGCACACCCTTAAGGCTGCTCCCCTTATAGAACTTAAGTGGACAAACCTCATTGCAGACTATGTCGACAACTCCGGACTAATCGGATACTTGGATGGAGTTAACTACGCTCCGAAGATCGCAGACGGCGGATTTGGTATAGCTGGCGGCAATTTTATCCCCGCTCCCGCGGACTACGTCAGCGGACTAGACATGAAGCGCCACCAAGAAGAGATGCTCCCCCTAACACAGGCAGCCTTCGTAGCCGACGTGATGTCCCGACAACACGGCACCGAGTATGATATCAGTTACGCGCGCCCGGCTACGGGAACAGTAGGAAGCAACATATATATACCCAAGACACTCTCCATAAGCTTAAGCTTTACAGTTCTTCACAAGCATCTACCTGGATGGGTCCGTGGAACGACGGACAATGAGTATATATTTGCCAATCGACAGGTAAGTAGCGGATTCCCAAATACGCCACCAAAGCCGAAGCTAGCCCACCAACGAATCGTCACTATAACGACGACCAACGAAGACGGCGTGGAAACAGAGACAGAAACAACTTACATCGCCACGTCCCTTGGCACCCAGATCTTGCAGAGTAATAAATAATGGGCAGACGCTATGATAACCGCAAGCTTTTTACCAACGACACCGAGAGGTATGAAAAAGTACTGGACGATAGAGGTGTAAATTCTATTGTTCACTATAATACTGCGCGCATGTCTTATCCGTCTCAAGATGAGATGATGGAGATTACGAAGATAAGGCATGTCTGGACCACCGGAGACCGCTATTATAAACTAGCCCATCAATATTATAGATCTACACAATACTGGTGGGTGATAGCCCAGTTCAACCAGAAGCCAACCGAAGCTGATGTGACAGTCGGAGAGGTCATTTTTATTCCGACCCCGCTAGAGGCTGTCTTGCGCGCATATAAGGGAGGCTAACTCGAGATGCCAGATGCCGATCCCGCACTTCAAGAATATATAACGCCTGCCGTTGAGACAAGTTTTCACGGTCTTATCACAGCATACCTAAAAACATGGTATGCCCAAGCAGCCTATAACAAGTTTACTGGCGAGGGGGACAGCCTCAGCGACCCCTACTATAATACGGTAAAACAGGATATCTACGAAGCCACAATGCAGGACCCCTTGATTCTGGACAGCGCCGGCATAACCACCCTTGCACAGGCAAAAGTTGCACTGGGTCCACACACAAACTACCTCAATAACAGAACAGATTTTCGTGTAATCGGGCTCCTAACCGGCATCGATGTAGAAAACCTCGGACCCCCCTTCTCCCTCAATATACGCGAGGCCGGCTTCGTTGAATGGGCTCAGGGAGAAGATGTGGAAGCCCAATGGGCTCGTGACGATATATTCTATAATACTGGGGTGGGTACGACGTCCCAAGCGAACACCAAATTACACTATTCTTTTTCGCTTGACTCAAATCCGACTGAGGCGACTACCATGGAGTCGAGTAAATTCCAATTCTTTGCTAGCACAACCATACTACAGTATTTAGCTAACAAAGCCTACGCGCATCCACCCGGCGCAGATAACCCCTATAAAGATCTTGCGCTCAAGTTGGCAACAGATACCAAATCAATGATTGATGCGGAGCGCGCCCGAGCAGCCGGCACCATGCTCAGGAAGCCCGGCGAATATCTTCACGTGGAAGCCAGCCTCGGTTTCGTCAGGCATGAAGTCGATGCCGAAGTTTCATGGGGATTCGCGTCCGACAAGATGGCTAAAATCATAAGTGCCATAGATGCAATCAACCCCGGCTCATCACACACCACCGCGCACCCCCTCGGGGGACCAGAGTTACCATTGCAAGATTACACAGATCTTGCTTTCTGGCATCCACTCACCGGTGTCGGCGGACAACAGCCCGATACCGGACGCATTCTAAATGGACACCATCAGATTTTATATGCCAACACACACAATGATCCACAGAAAGCCGCGGTCCGAGACACGCTTCAGGCACTCTCTGGCGAGCACCTATCAGAATATCACACTCTCTTCAACAGAATCATAGAACTTGAAGGTCGAACACCGTCGGAGGAGGAGTTTGAAGCAGGAAAGCAGGTTGAGCTAGCCTCCATCCTCGCCTTCTTTGGAATCGGCACCGACCCCGACCCCCTTCCCGACGCGCCTGAGCTTGCGACGCTCGAAGAAGCCGTCCAGGACCCTGAGGCAGCGAGAGCCCTGCAAGAAGCGCTAGAGCGAGCAACTCGCAATTTGACACCGTTTGACATGCAATGCTATTTAATGGAAAACATAACAGAGATTGTTGCGGCCAAGCGCGCCCCACGGTCGGATCGACCAGGAGTATACGACTACGTAGGTGAGGGGACAGAGTACAACTACATTAACCGACTCACATCTGTAGGCAGTCCATCAATGATCACCAATCTTTTACAACACGGATCCCCGGACGGCAATAAATCAAAAAGGATTAAACAAATACTTAATTTGTGCCCAGAAGTTTATGCCTCCTTGGTTCCATATATAAAGATATATCGAGTTGATTATGATGAGGATGGCTCAGTCACCATCGATCCGGAAACCCAAAAAGCGGCAGAGAAAGAGTTGGTAATTCCAAATTTTATAGATCCAACTGATTTAAGTAGCATCTTGGACTCAAGCCGCGGCCGCGTTCCGGGCGCCGGCATTAAATCATTTTCTTGGAGCCTCGTCGGCGTTCAGCCGGCAGAGGTAGATAACAATATTACAGCTAAATTAGTGATATATTTTCAGAGTATTAATGACTTTTTCCGCGGCGCCTCCCAAGCAGGCAAGGAGGAACCGAATTTTCTTGATCTTTTGATTAACTCCCCAGCAGCTAAGGCGTTGCAAGAGGGCCATCGCCCACCTCCCGATGAAGAAGATGCCGGTGTATGCGGTGATCTAAAGAAGAATTTGCATCGAAGGTATGAGGGGAGAAACTATAGGATTAAGGTTGTTGCTGGTTGGTCCACCCCCAGCAACCTTATAGATTTGATGCCCAAATCCGACCCAGAAGACATTGAACGACTTCAGGAGGCCATCGCCAGCACAAGGGTTTCTCTATTTCTTCAACAGGTTCGCCATTCCTTGGATTTTAAGGATGACGGAGCCTTGGAGATGTCAATTGACTATCAAGCTAGCCTTGCGGGACTCCTTACGTCGCCCCAGGCAGACATATTTGCCGACGACCCTATAGATATTCGAACTCAAGTCCAAGCGCTCGACGCAGGCATTGAAGATTTAGACGACCTCGGCGACACCATCGGAGAATACGACAAGCAAAGGAGGAAAGAACTCCTAGAAAGAAAGCTAGCACTGAACCGCCGCGGCAAAATGCATAAATACAAGAAATTATTGGAGGGACTGTTCAAACCCCAGAAGTACCCCAAAATTCATGCTATTAATATTTCGGGAGCAGAAATGCATATGCCCCACTATCGGGACCTCGACGACGAAGCGCGCGCACGCCGAGCCGAGAGGAGATTAGGAACGCCACTAGAATTTGCAGACACATTCGAGCTATACACAGAATTACTTAACTCAGTCACCGCTGGTGCAGCCGACTCTGAAGTCGACGCCGCGGCACAATATGAGAAATGCGAAGAATCGCGCTACGAAGATTACCGCAAAGACAGCAAAATCAAAACTCTACCATTCTTTTTCTTGGGCGATATTATCGACAATGTAATAGGACAGATGATAAAAAATACTGGCAAGGAGTTGGATTTCGATGTATTTTTATCGGACGTTGAGATAATAGACCCCCTCCAAGCATTCAAGCTGAAGAATCTTGACGACATACTTACCTGTGGTGACATACGCACCGTTGAATTTTTGGACTCACTAAGAAGATCAGACCTTAAAACATTCGGACGCGCCGACGGCGTAGTTAATATTATGAATATAGGGGACATTCCTATATCAACCGATGCATTCCAGCTCTTCTTTAAGAATCGGGTCGTAAAAAAGGATAGGGAAACTTACCACTTTTTATATTTCATTAAGGAACTTTGCGCAGAACTTATTACAAAGGCTCTCAATAAAACGTGTTTCGGACCGGACATATCGTTCCAGCAAAGGTTTGATGTGCGCCCCCATACTTGGGCTCCCCCCGGTGCAGTGTTCGAAGACGGTCATCGCTATGGCGCTTGGGCCTCGGACCTCACCGTTGGACAACTCGCCAAGCAATCTGATATTTTGCCCTCAACCCCTATTGGTCACACACGACAGGCACTTATAGTACTGCCCACTGACTCGCACCCTCGCAATCTTACGGGTGACTACGCCACGGACACCGGGAAAGGAATCTATCATCATTATATCGGAGCATCTTGTGGGCTCCTCAAAACTTTAAAGTTTAACCGTGAAGATCAAGAGTACTTAAGAGAAGCCAAGATACAACGTCAAGGCGCTCTCGGCGCTGAACAGCTTCGGGAATTATATTCTTCAACCCTTGAATTAGTGGGTAACAATCTATATAAGAACGGTATGTACATTTATATTAACCCCACCCTGATGGATGCATCTGAAGTGGAACTTGATTATTTAGGACTTCACGGCTATTATTTGGTCACAGGCGTCCAGTCAAGTGTGACACCCCAAGGATTCACAACGAACCTGACAGCTCTCCACGAAGGAATCGAATTCAATGCACCAGATATCGATCCGGAGTGGTGGAATGTTCCGCCCGAATCTCTCCCCCCCGATATCGACTCTACTTCTGCAGCCGCCCGGTCGCGCGTCCGCCAGCTCGATGTCGACCGGGAAGCCGACGACCCGACGTCCGCAGCTTCACGCTACGAAGCCGAGCGCCGCCTAGAGCGCGCTCGAATATACGGAGATGGGCCCCTAGGACAAATCATGGGCTGGGCGTATGGCGTGGAGCCCGATGAGCACGGCTACGTGGCAGACCGCACCGACATCGCGAACGAGAACGACTAGAGGAAGTAACAACGTATGCCACCTAACACCTTCTCAACACCTCTTGGAAATAACTCCCTTAGCTCCTATGCTTTATATTTTCAGAGATTATATTACAAAAATGAGATTTACCCATCCAGCGTTGTAAAGCCCCTAGATACATGGTATGATAAACAACTATACGGGCTCATCGACAAAACCCAAAATACTATTATTCCACGCCCCGCACAGATGCGCGCTATCGGACCATCTATAGACTCCGGACTCCTCGCCTTCAATTTTGTGGTCGACGCATTCGAAGCGTTGGTTAATCATATGCAAAAAGGCGTCATATCCGGCGCCCTCAGGCGCAATGGAAACATCAAACTGACAGACATGCGTGCGCATGTGGGATACCGCAGCGCCACAGATATCTACAACCGATATCTAGATCAGGTGTATACTGCATTTGTTGAGAACCTGCCATTAAAAGATTATAATGAGATAACTAACCTCCAGACGTTCGCAGATAAGTTCACTGCCTATCTACGAAGACTCTCACTCTCGCTTCCTGTAACTCAGACAAGTTATCAACTATCAGGAATCACCAACACCCTAAGTTCGGGACTCTCGATAGCCATCGACGTAGGACAGGCACAAAACGATACCTATAAATACAACAACTTCATCAACGATCCAAATTTTCAGTTTTATATTAGAGCAGCCAAGAAGTTTGGATTTACGGTCAATAAAAACATGCCATGGATACTCACAGCAGATTTGTTTAGTGACGCGATTATGAAATATCTAGGAAACTACAGAACATCAGATTATACATTTGTAACCAAAGTTAACTTTTTTGATCTATATTATAAACGAACCTATTTGAACGATATGAACTATATTCAAAGGCTTATAACCGGTGGATACAGAGATTTTATTAATAATAGTCCCCTATATGAGACGACGACCACAATCAGCGCCGCGCAGTGCGGAAAGTCCGTGCCCTTCCGCTTCGAAAGTCGCCCCCGCGCCCCCCTACCGGCTGATCCAACCATAATGATAACAGACAAGTTTATGGTAATGCTTTATTTAACACTGAGATCCAATGAGGTTAATAATCCCCTCTCATCGCTTAAAACGATGAAACTTAATGTCGCCAGTGTCTATCAGACACAGCCAGATACCTCCATCACGAAAGCGCAAAACGCTGCCAATTATATCAATATGATATTCCGCGACTACATCTACGATATAGGATATATCTTATTAAATGACACAATTCGCAAAGAAGGGGTTGACAATCAGGCCAGAACTGGTAATATTAGTACAGCTGGAGCAGTCACACAACAGCTATACTAGGAGGAAACTTGCTTTTTCAAGTTCTGGATCACAAGAAAGATTGTGTCGGATATTTTGCCGACAACCAAATACATTCAACAAACATTATACCCCCTGAAGGCGAGAGCTGGGAGCTGTCCGAGCATATGCGGGGGGAGACGTACGAGCTAGCGCGTCTCTACAGCCAAGGAGCGGCTCTTACAGACGTTTGCCCGGAAGATATGAAGGAGGAGTGGGAAAAGATAAAGAAGACGCTTAAATCGTGTCTGAGAGCCTTCCGAACTTCTCGGCTTTCTTTAGAAGAAAACTGTCTTTATGATGTGATCCCCGAGTATTTCCTTTTTGAGTACTTAAACGCCAAAAATAAGATAACCCAACACGTGCTGGACACCTACCCTCGTCCTGCGAACTACGATGCCATGTTGAATCTTAATAAGATGCTTATGGACATTCGCTTGCGCCCCCTGAGAATCGATCTCGGACCGATCAAGCATCTTCTCAGCTCCGTCCGCGGAATGAACTTTCACCGCACGCTGCAAACCGTCAATCACGTGTGCGACTATAACCCATGGGGCACGATCACCGGGCGCCTATCGACTAATCCAAACAGTCTGCCGATTCTCACGATGAACAAGGAGTTCCGCGCGTGTATTAAGCCAAAGAACGACTGGCTCGTGGAGCTAGACTTCAATGCAGCCGAACTGCGGACGCTGCTGGCTCTCGCAGGTGTCGAACAGCCCAAGAATGATATTCACAACTGGAATGTTAAGAACATTTTCGATGGTAAGTTGACCCGAGAAGAAGCCAAGGTGAAAACCTTCGCGTGGTTGTATTCTAGTAAGGAAAACAAGCAGTTAGAGCGCCTTTATAACAAGGATTTGGTGCGGAATAAGTACTGGGATGGCTTAAAAATTACGACAGATTATGGTAGAATAATAGAGAACGTAGACGAGCATCATGCGCTCAACTACATCATTCAAAGTACTACAATCGATATGGTGCACGAACAGGCTTACAAAGTCTACGAGCTTCTGAAGGGGAGGAAGAGCCACATTTCATTTCTTATACATGATGCGGTCTATATCGATCTGGCTGACGAAGATCGCCCCGAATTGCTGAATTTGCTTGACACGTTCCAAAAAACAAGGTATGATGTATTCAAGGTCAATGTCTCAGCTGGCAAGAACCTGGGAGAAATGAAGGAACTAAGGCTATGAAGAAGATCTATCAAAAGTTAATCAGGGACCGTATCCCTGGAGTGATTGCAGACGCAGGCAAGTCCTTCGCCACACGTAAAGCATCAAAAACAGAGCTGCTGGACTACGCGCTGAAGAAGCTCCAAGAGGAAGTGCAGGAATTTGTTGAAGACCCTTGTGCAGAAGAGGCTGCGGACATTATGGAAATCTTTCATTTTATCTGCGACAAACTAGAGATCAACGATCTTACGATTATGGCAGAAAAGACCGCAAAGCGTGTTTCGCGGGGCGGCTTCGACAAGGGTCTCATTTTGGAGTGGGTTGAAGAGGAATGAAAGTAGTAGGTCTCGGCAAAGCAGGTTGCAATATCGCGAAGTCTTTTTCAAAGTTTTCGCAATATGAAACCTTTGGTATTGACGCCCAAGAGGATGCCGATATCACCATTCGCAAGAAGAAGAGCCACGAAGACTACGACGAGAACTTCCCGAACCTCAAGAAGAAGCTAAAGTTTGCAGGCGAAGACGTTTTTGTTGTCATCGCCGGCGCAGGACAGATATCAGGGGGCACCTTGCGCCTGCTTGAGCAACTAAATAAGAACAACCTCACGGTCATTTACATTGAGGGCGATACATCCATAATGTCGGAGACTCAAAAGAAACAAGAAAAAATCGTAAGTAATGTCTTGCAAGAGTACGCTCGATCTGGTATTATAGAGTTAGTGATCATGATAAGCAACAGCGCGCTAGAGAGGAGTATCGGAGACATGTCAATCATCGGCTATTACGATACTCTTAACCACGCTATCGTCAACACCATTCACATGATTAACGTATTTAAGAACACAGAGCCCGTCATCGGAAACTTTATCAGCCCGGCCCAGATCAGCAGGATCGCAACGGTCGGCGTTGTAGACATAGAGTCAGATGATGAGAGAGAACATAAAGAAAAGTGGTTTTACCCCTTGACAAGTGTCAGGGATGTGGTATACTACTATGGTATCAGTGAGGAAGATTTGAAGAACGACGGTACATTGTTTAGAAAGATTAACAACTTTGTAAAGTCGCGAGTGGAAGAAGATATTAACGTCTCATACGGAGTCTTTAAGACAGCTTATGAACAAAAATATTGTTATTGCATAAAATATTCATCTATGGTACAATCATATAAAGAAATGCTAGACGATCAGGATATTAGCTGATCGTACTATAACCCTAAAAGGAGATTAAAATGGGTATTAACTTAGACAAGATGCGAGAGAAGCTCGCATCACTTAGAGGAACGGGAACTTCCTCAGATTCGGTGTTTTGGCGGCCTATTGATGGCGAACAAGACATTCGTATTGTTCCTACTGCAGACGGAGACCCCTTCAAGGAGATGTGGTTCCACTATAATGTGGAGAAGGGCGGATTTCTCTGCCCCAAGCGCAACTTCGATGATGGTTGTCCGGTTTGCGAATTTGCCTCACAGCTTTGGCGTGAGGGTGTCGACAACAACGACGAGCATAGCAAGAAGATGGCTAAGAACCTCTTCGTGCGACAGCGATTCTTCAGCCCCGTCATGGTGCGTGGCGAGGAAGAGTTGGGAATCCGCGTCTGGGGGTATGGCAAGACTGCCTATGAGAACCTCCTGACTCTTGTGCTCAACCCGGAGTATGGTGACATCACTGACACTGAGGCAGGCACTGACCTCTCGATGACTTATGGAAAGCCTCCGGGCGCTTCCTTCCCCCAGACTAAGCTTGTTCCGCGACGTCGTTCCTCTGCGCTCTGCGCCGATATGACGCCCGACAAGTGCGCTGAACTACTTGATAGCATTCCAGATTTCTCTGGTTTGTTTGAGCGAAAGTCGGCTGCTGATGTACAGACTATTCTCGACAACTTCGTCAACTCACAGGTTGACGACCCCGAGAGTGTTAGTTCTGAGACTACGCGATACGGTAACACCACTAAAGAAGGTGAAGCCAGCGCAGTCGACGCAGCTTTCGCAGAGCTAGGGTCGCTCTAAATATCCCCCCCACAGGGAGGCACAGGGTTATCAGGTGCCTCAAAAAAGAAAGGAAGAGTTATGACTACTGAAACTAATCGTCTAGAACAACTGATTACACTCCTTGAGGAAACTCGGGACG
>Ga0209756_1001376_pt1 | contig 22615 bp, 35 predicted proteins | sample ETNvirenome_6_85_FD_184071 | JGI IMG/M metagenome (GOLD analysis project Ga0209756, IMG submission 184071) | Marine viral communities from the Pacific Ocean - ETNP_6_85 (SPAdes) (version 3) | ecosystem: Environmental > Aquatic > Marine > Oceanic | place: Pacific Ocean | collected 2013-06-19 | reverse complement strand
ATGTTCTTTTCTTTTCTTTTCTTTGGTTTATTCTTTAGTGGGTTTCGTTAAAAGATCTTCATCCATCTTGCCGTATATCCTTATCTTTCTTTTCTTTTTGTATTTCGGCCGCCTTCATTAACATCATGTCCCACTCAGCTTGACTTGGTGATGTTTCCCATAATGGAGCAAGAATCATAGGGTCACTACTCAATTTATCGGCCGGCTGATTACTAAACCTTGGGTTTCGCCATCATCATCAGCCACTTCAGTTTCTTCAACAAGAACCTCATCATTTATTTGCCACCCCAGCACTTCCAAAAGCTCCAAAGGTATTTCAACAAACGCAAACCCTTCTTCATGTTCTCTTACTTCCACTCTATGCCCTAATGAGTTCATTTGATCCCTCCTACCAGACCACCATATTAGTTATAAGACGCTTTGTAATCACTCTATATAATAGAGCTAAGTCTCTCCAAGTTGTCAAACTTTTTCTTTGTTCTGTTATTAATACTTTTTCTCTATCTTTGGCCAACCGAATCGACCATCTTTTTTGCCTTAATAAGCTCACTCTAGTTCCGCCTGTATACCAGACAGAGCTTTCAATAACATTCCACCACCATATCCTAAGTGTGATTAACATAATAAAAACCCTTAATTAATATTAGCGAGACATCATCTTCTTGTATAGCCTCCATCATTCTGCTCCTATTGTTTTATTCTCTTTTTTAATGTTTTCCCATATTCCATCGGAAGAAAGACGCACAGAAACTAATAGATACTTATCCCATTGGTGTGGCTCAATCAAACTCAGAAAACTGCTGCCATCCTCTCGCTCATAAAGATGATAGATTTGATTCTGTTTAGGCTCAAAACTAAACTCACTCTTTAAAACTGTTTTATTGATATCAAATAAATCAACCATAAGATTATACTCTCTTTCTAATTCTGCTAACCTAGCAACAATTCGTTTTTCTACATTAAGTTTAATCTTACCCTTTACCAGACTGGTATCGGTTATCTCAATAACAGGATCAAGAGTAGATACACCGTATGGTAAAAGAGCTTTTCTCAAGGCTCAGTAGACTTTTTTGTTGGTGTTGGGGGTTTACGAGACCGCGGTGATACTCTCTTTTGCCATACTTTGGATGCTCTTTCCTTATCTACCGGAGGAGCTGCTTGAGAAACTTTTGCTACTGGTTGCTTTACTTCCACCGCGGTATAAGGTTGTGCTTGTGTATTATTTCTTGTATTCGCGTAAATAATGCGAACAGGTGGTTGGTAATAACCTGGAACATCATAGGGATAGTAGCTATTATAATAACTAGGATGTGAATGTCTTCCATAATAATCTCTTCTTAATTGAGGTACTGGTACGGCATCATCATACCGCGGTAAGGGTAGTATGATTTCTGGTTTTGGGTCAGGGATCCTTCTTAGTTGAACGGGACCAAAAACCTGTGTATAGCAGCCAGTCATAAATAAACAACAAATCAAAATCTTTTTCACTATTTCTTCTCCACCTTCTTATTATTACCTTGGCGTTTTTGATTTGCCGCAACATCCATCAAATTATCCTCTCGGCGTTCGGCAATCTTTGCTCGTTTATGAATGAATGATATTAAGTCAACTTGCTTGGCATTTTTTCCACTAATAGACATACTAAAAAGCATTACGCAAATCATTAGGATGGTGTTGAGTGCGCTTATAGTTATACAGATATCTACTAGAAATCCCACGTCGCTAATCGACATTTTATTCCCCCGTTGGCTGATTCTTTTTATAATATATATATGTTTTTAAATATTCTATAAACTGCCGATCTCTTTCATCTTCAAAATCATCAATAGAAGCTACTGCCTTATCTAATGCCTCTTCAAAAAGCTTATCAAGCACTCTCCGATACTTCTTTTGACTTTCATAACGCATAATAGTGCTATGAAGTCTCCATCGTAAACCGTACTGTTCTTTTTTTAGATCCAACGCAAAACCTACATAATCATATAGCATAACAAGAAGAGGATATTTACACTCATTTATTAGTCTTCTCCTTCGATTTAGCAGCTGGCGAGATCTCTTTAGCACGTTTCTGTCTCCTTTCAACATCCTCATTAAACCTACTTATATAATTATCATAAAGAGGATGAGTTTCTGTTTCTTCTGTATCATATATTTTATATTTTATTACCCTGCTGTTACATGCCCTGGCACCACAACGATAATCAATTATTAAGCTTAGCGTATACGCATTACAAGTAGGGCACCGGTACTTACCTTCGCGCTCACAAGAAACGCCATGAAATGGCACTTTGTTCTTAGACAACACCTCTAGTTGTACTGTGCTTAAGTTAGTAAAAGTTTTATTATCTCTCCAATTAGGCGGGGCATCTGGCAATCTATTCATGTCTATCATAACTCTTCCACTCCTACTATCTGACGCACCATAACTGAAACGGTCTTATTCTTTTTATCTTTCGCATTCTTAGGAAGTACCTTAAATCCAAACCATCCTATCCATTGAGGATCATTCTGTTTAGCCTGTATCTCGGCAATAAGGTCAACAAGAAACTTCTCTTTAGGAAGTGGCGACATAATGTCTACACTGCCACCAGTAAAATGTATGCGCAAAGGATAAGTTTCTTTCTTTTCTTCTACTTTTTCTCGCGTTGGCAGAGATACTTCTTTGCCACCGGCAAACGAACCTTCTCCATAAATATTACTCTGTTCAGTCATTTTAATTTAGTTGGCCGCTTTATCTTGATTGACAAGATCAGCTCGTTTGATGTCTGTGTTTGGATTAAAAAGCCACTCTATAAGCTCAAAGTTTTGTATAATAAACTCCACCTTCTCCTGACGCTGAGCAAGTAATTGGACTCGGCGCTCTCCCTCTGGAGTACCCAGATAAACCGTATCACTGCGCAAAATCTTTATTCTTTGTACCAGTTCTCGCTGTAATGCTATCAAATCTACTCTAGCTCTCATAATTCACCTTTGTCTGCTTTAATTGTACATTCATCACATAAGAAAAGCTTTTTTCCTTTATGATAAATGGTTTCTATTTTGGTAACTATCTCGCACCATTCACAAAAATACTCTTCTTGACTATAATCATTAACTTTTTCTTTAATTTTAACCGAAACAAGTTTGCCCATCTTGAATGGCAGCTTATAGTTCATTTAAATAAGTCTTGCATTATTTTATCGTCTTTAAGTTTATTCAGCCCCCTCACTACTGCTTTTTGTGCTCCCATCGTAGATAATCCAGTAAGAGCACCCACTTGAGAAAATGTCATAGGGGTTTCTTCTTCAGTCAAGCCAAACCGTAAGTCAATAGCTCGTCTTTCTAAAGCAGATAGAGTGCTATTATCCAAAGCAAATTGGACATGAGAAGAAGTTTCTTTTGCCTCTAAGATATGCAAATCTTGAGAAGATAGGGAAGATTGCAATTCTAAGTTATCATCGCCATCGTCGCCATCAGTACTAGAAAAAGCGTCTAGTGATATCTCAAACTTAGGTGTATAATCGCTACCGTTATTATATCTAGCAGTATTATACTTTTTGGATTTGGAGGTATTAGATCCGCTAATACTAACATCATAGGTATCCTGACGCTGAGTCTTAATGTAACTATTTATTTTGTTCCACGGTATATGTACCAACCTATTCTCATACACAGCAGCTAATACTCTGGCTCGCACCCAATGCCTAACATAAGTAGAAATTTTTGCACCTTTGCCTGTCTTATACTTTTGAATACCCTCAATCAACCCTAAAAGACCGGCACCTTCTAAATCATCTCTGTCCATAATATGAGTATATTTGCTTATTACATCATTAACAACCCAACGATTTTCTTCCACTAATCGTTGCTTCTCATCTTCTGTCAATCTATTTCTCCTTACTTTAGAATACCAATAGTTTTCAAAGGCAAAGGCTTCCCATTCTTATCTTTGACCAATTGACCTTCTACTGAACCTGTCATATAGGAGCCACCGTGACCAATTGAATGGCCATCGTATAACGTATGCGTTACAACATTTTCTCCGACATAACGCTTTTTTGTGCCAGCGTTTGATTTCTTATCTACCTTATAATTTGCCATTATTTATCCATTGCCTTTCCCCACTTATCAATTGCGTTTTGCCTTATTTGTTCTTCCGATATTTGTCTAAGACATTGAAGGCACATTACATGTCCACGAGGACCGCTCCTATATATTTTTGGCCAAAGCCCCGCAGGGCACTCACAATATATTTGTTTTTTGTATGACACCTTCTTTCTCCATACATTATGTATGATGGTCGGGATGGTAGGATTTGAACCTACAACCCCCTGCTCCCAAAGCAGGTGCGCTACCGGATTGCGCTACATCCCGTATTATTTTAAATGGTGAGAGCGGCAGGAATCGAACCTGCGACCGATTGCTTAGAAGGCAATTGCTCTATCCCCTGAGCTACGCTCCCAAAGCACCTCTTAAACAGCCCTTCGATTCACCGGAATTTCTCCACCGTATATTGGTTCATATAATTTTTCTTCTTTAGTCGGTGACCCTTGATACTCAAGCTCCAGTTCCATCTGAACTGGCTCAATCCACATAGAATACCACTCTATAAACTTCTTATCTATGCGGTATGCGCAGGTTGGCGTTATCCGCCAATATCCTTCTCCTATAAATTTATAATAATTTTCCTGCTTAAAGCGTTCTTCTTTTAATTTATCAGTAAGGTCTTCTAGTTTGTTTCTTTCTTCTACCGTTCTTTCATACATTCGTTGCCAGTTGCGATTTTCCGACATCAAACCAGGTGATACTGCCTGCCACCACCATCGCTGCAAAACCCACAACCTTGTCCATCTTGGTCGCATTTTAGAAACCCTTTCTCTTAAACAAATTTTTGCGTTCATCTATCTTAATAAATAACATTATAGATATAAACCCAACCACAAAGAAAATAAACCCGATCATTAACTTAAACATAATATAACACTTCCCTTCGTTAGGAACATAACTCACGCAGTTAAGTCTCCTACTTTTACTCGTGCTCTGCTCTTCTTACAATAATCCACGCTCATCTCAAATCCAATGTAATTTCTTTCTAGACACTTTGCTGTCAAACAAGTCGTACCCATTCCACTAAACGGGTCCAACACTACATCCTCTCTGTAAGAGAGCATCTCTATAAGTCTCTTAGGCAACTCAACAGGAAACATAGCATTTAATCCCATCTTCTTTTGCCTTGTCTCTGGCGCAAAGTTCCACATACTTAAAGAGTTCTTTATGAAGTCATCTTTGTGAATTGAAATCTTATCTTTATCTCCTATTTTCTTCTTAGTATCTTTTGCAAACACTAGAATGTATTCAAATGGAGTAGGGAACGATGGGCTACTAGGTGACATATAACTGCCCCACGCTGTACGATTACCTATCTGATTTTTGTTCCAGATAATAGTAGTCATGGGCAAATAGTTTAGATCGTGAGTCATAAACTGAATAATATCAGAGTGTGTTGGCACACTACCATTAGCCTTATCGCCTATGTTAATGCACACACGCCCGCCTGTAACCATCTTATCTTTTACCTTACCAAAGATAGATTGAAGCCAGTCAAGATATTCTTGATAAGGCAGGTTGTCTTGGTATAAGTCATAAGGATTTTTATGTTTCTTATTAAACCCTAGGTTAACATTATACGGCGGACTCGTAACAAGTAGGTCAATAGAATCATTATCCAATTCCTGTATCAGTTGTTCGCAATCTCCACACGTTATTTCGTTTAGAAATCTATCGTTCACAATAACTCCTTAACATTTTGTGTGCCTTCTTAAACTCTGCCATACATGCATCGTATTCAGCAGATGATTTGTCATGTATCCGCTCATCATACCCCATCCAATTTTCTCGTTTATACTGTATGCCCTGCTCAGTTTGTCGAGCGTGTTGTAGTTCGTGAGACAACAACGTCATCAAGTATGAGTGATAGAATCTATGAGTCCTCGGCCATTTAGGAAATGGCCAAGTCTCACACTCTGTAATCTTCTTTACTGACCTACTCTTCGCCTCAGATAAATGTTTGTAGGATAGACTTATCTTATGAAAATGATTCTTATTCTTTCTTGCCTCCTTCTTAAGGGATACTTCAGGCAGCCTCTTGTAATGAGTTATGTCGCGACAGGCGTGTAATCCGTGACTAGTCTGTAGTTTAGGATCAATGTAAAGATAGATTGGTGCCTTGATTGTTCCAAAATGTCTTCGGATACAATTCTTCACCTGTTGCTCATCTAACTTCAATTCTGGATGATGATTAAAATTTGTTTCTATCTTCAATGTAATGACGCCTTAAAAATAAACTGAGGCACCAGTATCAATATAAAGTAACTGATTATAACCAGCAGCCCTATTCTTATCCATTTTTCCCATTCATCATCAGGCTCCATCTTATGTAAACCTTTCTCTAAAATTTCCTATACTATAATATACAGAACTATTGAGGGTTTGTCAAGGCTTTTTTTGCTCATTTTTAGCCTCGGCTAAAATTTGGCAATTGTTTGGATAACTCCATACAATCACCATAATAAATTTCATTTATTTTCAACTAAAGAATCTCCTTGTTAAACTTCTTGAGATCCAAAATAAATCACTTTCTTCTGTACAGCTAACGCTTCATCTAAATTAACTTCCTTTTCCTTTACCAAACATTCCATAAAAGCACTCGCTATCCACACAACAGCCAATACGTCTTTCTTATGAGCGTTATTATAAAGAGGTGCTCCTGTATTGATAGTGATATTAAGATTGATCTCATTAGTGAGCGCCCAAACAAAAGGTATCTCCGGTGCATCTAAATCGGCCAACGTAGGACAAAGATTAATGTAGCTACCACCAACCATCCATTTTGTAGAAGGCAAGGTTTGAGGATTTCGCGGCTTTGGATTGGGGTTTGGCGGATTAGTTGGTGGTACCGGAGGCGTCGTAGATGGAGTAGACGATGTACCGGGTACCAAAGCCCCATTTAATTGAGTTTGAGACGCCTTCAATGGCTTATTAAAATTATACGAATCAAGTAGCTTTTCTTTCTTCATCTGTTGTGCTATTTTCTGAGTTAATTCGTTTAATTTATTTTGTAAATCTTTGGTTGGCGGATTATATTGCTGACGATTAGTGTTGTATTTACCTACATCCCTATAAAACTTTTTAATTGATGGATGGGCCTTGACAGCTTGCTCCAGCTGCATAAACTCATCATCGCGAGTAAATTTAAGCTTCGTATGATCTGTAGAAAAATCATCAAGTTGGATTTCACCAAACACATCTCTTTCAAAGCCATGTTTGCCAGTCAATCCCATTACATTTTTCACATCACTTTCAATTAATTTATTATACTTGTATAGCTCTAATCCATACGATAAAGATTCGCCTTTCTGAGCGGGAGTTAGAAGGCCAAAGTGGTATGCAATTTTTTTACCTTTAAAAATTAACTCCCCCTTTATTTGCTTGACATGATCAGAAAAATTAATTACGCGGGGAGTGAGAAGAGTCCCGTTAACGTATATTTTAGTTCCATTTTCTATATATCTTCTATATTTTTTTGAAATTTTGGCCTTGAGCGTCTTCGGCCGATCTGAGTTATGACTTACATCTTCTGTTAAGCTTTTAATAGTTATTTTAGTGTAGGATTTGCTCGGATGCTTTGCAAGTTTTCGTTTAAACTTCCCATTCCAATCTTCCCTCTCAATTTTATCATCTCTATAATAAGTAAATACTTCCTTAGAACCAACTTGATGTGTTTCAATAAACACTTCATTTCCTAATCTACCACAAGAAGTTTCCAGGCCAAATCCATATTCACCTACCATTGTAGGATCACCAGTTTTTGTAGATTTTCCAATAGTAGTTGCATCACACAGCTCTTGCAACGTCATTCCTATTCCATCATCCAGTATACAATAACTGGCCCGTTTTTTTTGAGTCTCCTGGGTAATAACTATTCGGATATTTTGTGCGAATGCATCAAGAGCATTATCAATCTGTTCATTAATAGCTTCATAAAAATCATGCCCCGAACGACCCATTTTCTTTTCGGTAGAAGGGTGGGGAGTTTGATCCATAATTATTACGCTGTTTTTACTCTTTGCACCTTTTTCTCGACTCATTTCTTCTCCTTTAAAATTAAAAACCTCTAAAAATTTCTTATACTATAATATACAAAATAATTAGAGGTTTGTCAAGGCTTTTTTTAATCTTTTTTTAAGTTATTGTTTTTTATAGACTTATGAACGATTTTCTGGGAAAAGCAGCCCTCTCATTTCTATTTTGAGGAGCTTTCTTGCTATAACCCTACCCCATACTCCAAAAAGAGGGTTTTCTCCTTAGAGTATGAAATAGAGGGGTTAACGGGGAGACAGTATTATGCGGGGGTTTTTTGAAGTAAAATGATACCATTACAGAATTTATAGGGGTCATCGACCAATTTTTCCCAAACTTCCATGTCTTGAGCGGTGTAATCAAAGGCCTCTTCGCCGGTGCGCACCCAACCATGCCAATCATAGTTTGCCAAATTTGCTTTTACATAGTCATCAAGTTTCTTGTTAGCATTCGGTCCCCACGTAATGAAATATGAATCGGATTCATTTACGATTTTATCCAAAACAGTAATAGCACCGGAGCCATCGCCTTCTTTAACTTCATACTCGCCCGCTAGGTCAATGTGTTCTATGGTAGAAACACTCATTACGTCCTTGCCCGTATAATCAACCTCGCGGGCATCCACATTATCTACTTCTCCGCCAGCACTGATGTCTGGGTATTCAGCATAAAGATCAATACATTTGTGTTCCACATGACCATAAAATTGCAAAACATTGCCTACTTCTAGAATGCTATCTTTCTTACCCTGCTCAATCAATTTCTCATACCAATTAATAGCAATCCGCAACTCGATAACGCGTTCATTATTTTGTGAGTTCACAGGATCGATGAAATATTCGTGCTTAGCCAAATCATGCTTAATCATTATAACCTCATTTTTCTTGGATGGTAGTTATTAGGTCAGTTCCTTTTATTCTTAATACTTTTATTTTCTTTTCTACTCTATACCCACCAGATTGCCATGCGTAATCCTCTTTGACATTCTTCACGTTTCCTTTCGTCACAAATCTATAACCATTATATTCAAAAAATACTGTATCACCAGTATGGGTCCACTTACACGTATCACTCAGTGGAAACCTTACCACCTTTGCGCCTATGTCTTTGATAGTTACATTGCCATTATTGATCTCAGCACTACGAGTAATCACTGAGTTTTTTCTGAATCGCCACAAACTATAAAAATCTAACTTGCTTTCAGAAAAGAAATGGTTACGGGGCCGACGCCATCGCCATGGTTTTGCCATAACCTGTTTATAACTTGGCATTCCAGAACCTTGAATAATCCATTCATCGTCCTTGGCTACTAACACTTCATCAGCATGGCCATGTTCATGTAAGGCAAAGCCAGTCTTTCGATGGTTAGATACTAACAACCAACCATTTGATGTTCTTTTAATCGTCATATCGTCATAATGAAAAGTTCCAACGTCTGATGATGTATTTGTTTTCTCATACCAGCTATCACCAATAGATGCAACCACACCATCGGAAGATGTAATGTTACTCTGCCATACAGATAGTAGCTCCATCTTTTTCTTTACAGCAACCCAATGACCATCATTTTCATAAAAGTTTTCAAGCAACGGCAATACTCTATCATATGCAGTGGAACAATATAAAGAATAATGACTACCCTCTATAAAGCAGCCGTCATTGACCAAGTAGTCGGTTATCTTACGCAGGGTTTCAAGGTTTTTAAGTGTGTAAGTATTGGTAAGGGCATCTAGAGCACACGCTCCGATAAAGTATGAAAAGCTTTTGTTACTCTTTATTCCTGTAGACCAAGCACGTTGGTAGGTTTTTCGGTATAACTCTAATTTATCACGAGCGATAAGATTCCTATCTTCATGTAATTGAGCAGCTATTTCGCCTGCTATTCTATGGTTCCAAATGGGGTTCCATGAAATAAGCGGAATAAGAGCACCTTTTATACCATATTCGTTTATAAGAAAAGAGGGGGTGACTTCTTTCTTACAAAGCTCATGGTAGTAGGTGCCACTCTGTCCGGTTGATAGGGGTTTGAATAATTGAGTCATTATGCTCATTTAATTGCCTCCAGCTTATATAATCTTAATACAATTTCCCCGTTCTGTAAACAATAGCAAAGAAAAAGATGGCCGGCTCTATGAGCCAGCCACCTTTTCAATACTGCGTTGTTACTATGTTACTCTCCTAAACTATCACCTTACCCGATAGAAGCAGGAGCACCAATCTGACCAATGTCAACAACCTGAATGCGACCATAATACTCTGGACGAACCATCTGATGTGCGTAACGGGTCATCGCGCCCTTGCGAGGCGTGAAGTCGTTTGGCTCAAAGATGGTCGGTGTGAAGACCAGTGGGACATAAGGAGCGTATACATACCCTGCGTCTAGGAAGCCTGGACCCTTGTAACCGACAAGAATCTTATCTACTGGGAAGTAAGGATCTTTGTAGACAGTGAATCTGTTGGTAAGAGTACCAATCTTTTCAACACCTAGCGAGTACTGAACCTCAGTAGGATCGAAAGTAGCATTGGGCTTGAAGTAAGCAATCGCTTCGATGATTGTCGCAACATCCGGAGATGTTACCAACCAGTTAGCGCCGCTACGCAAGTTACGCTTGTGAATCTCGTTAGAGACAGTAATAATAGTTTCGGCCAGAGTCTGATACCAATCTTGGTTAGTCCCTGTGAAACCACCGTTGGTCGAACCAACACCGGAAGGAGCCGATACAGAAGCAACAGCGTTGCCATTAGCACCTGCGGTTACATAACGACCTGGGAAGCGTGACCATGCAGCCTTTACGGTAGCGCCAGAGAGTAGCGACCCAAGGATTTCACGATCAACTTCTGTTGCGATAATGTCAGACAGAATTGTGGTCAACTCGACCTCAGCATCAATAGCATGATAAGCGTTGATGTCCTGTGCCAACTCAGGTGTCCAAGTAGCCTTCAACTTACGAGTGACAGCCTGTACTGGGACACTAGATACTGCGATGTTAATTTCGGGGATAGCCGATGTGGACTCAAAATCACCAAGCTGGTTGGTGCCATCAGAAGCATTACTGCCTGAGCTGATGTTAGTCATCGCTGGGCCCATCAAAACAGCTGCGGTTAGCGTTGAGTTAGAAGTCCATGCAACATTCGGACCAACAGGTCTGAAAGGAGCTGAGCTATCACCATAGTCACCACAAACATTCAAGAAGATCTGAACCTTGGCGCCGGTAACAACCGTCAAACTTGGATCAGTCGCCCCAAAATACTGGGTAGCTGAAAGTGAACTAATAGCAGGTAGCCCTCTAAAGGACTCACCTGTGTTATTGGTTTCGGCCTCACCAGAAGTAGCTACACGGAACTCCATTGGAACACCAATGTCAGTAGCAGCTGAGCTGGAAAGAGTAAAATCATAACCCGATACAGTAACACCACCGAGCAAATCGGAAGTTGTCGTAACACCTGAGAAAGTAGGTGCACTGTCGGTCAACTTAAACTGTCTTCGTGAATAACCAGCAGTGGCGAAGTTATAAAGGCCACCAGAAGCAGACTGAGCGCCGATGCCACTAAGTAGGGCATTGCGGTTTGGACCTGCGTCAGTTAGATTACCATAAACACTACCACCATCGGTAGCACCATTTGCATTGCGATCGAACTTGAAGTCCAAGAAGAACAACAAACCTGAAGGCAAAGACAAAGGTTGGACTGCAACTAGCTCGGAAGCCAGCAACTGCCCGAATACTCTGCGAACAAGGGGGAATGCGATCTTATTGTAGCCAGCCACATTCTGAGTCAAGCTTTCCTCATTCAACATTTGATTGCGAAGTTCGACTGCCTGGTTCTCAAGAAGCTGAGCGACGACTTGTGATTTGTCTTCATTCAGATTCTTAAGTAGGCCGGTGCGACCCCACTTCTCCATGATACCAGTGAGCCGCGCGTTCTGATTCAGAGGCGCATACTCTTTGGTCATTTCCATAATTACATTGGACATATTCTATATCTCCCTAATAGAATTTTATAGACCGGCTAGCTGCGACAGACGCGCGAACGTATTATCTGTTGCTGACTTGGCCTTGGATTCTTCACTAATAACGCTCTGAACATTTGGACGCTCAACGCGTTGCTTCTTAACGGCTCTATCTGTACCAGCATAAGCCTCACCGAGAACCTTGAAAGTTCTCTTAACTTCATTGATAGTCTTGCAAGTATCAAAATGCTCAACTACCCTTTCCTTCTCTTCCTTCGTCAAAGTTACACCCTTCATCAAATCACCGGCTGCAGCCAAACGAGCGTTGAAAAGATTAACCTCGTCAATTCTCTTCTTCAAGAAAGTAAGAGCCTTCGCATAACGAGCGTTTTCCTTCTTCAATGACTTGTTTTCTTTGATGGCGGACTCAAAATCTCTCTTACTGCGAGACTCATCACCCTTGTTGCCACCATACTCTTCATCTTCGTCATCATTCTCATCTAGATCTTCGTCTTCGTCATCGTCATCATCAGTATCAACGTCTACGTCAACATCAATCTCTTCATCATCATCGTCCTCTTCTTCGTCTTCAATGATTTCGATAACTTCTTCGATATCCATTTCGGCTACCTCGCCTTCGTCGCCTTCATCGTCATCATCTACGTCATAAGCGTCATCAGCGATTTCCTCTTCATCTTCGTCCTCTTCAATTTCACCTTCTTCAAAATCACGCCGGCTCTTGGACTCATCGCCCTTGTTGCCGCCCCAATCTTTTCCTTCTTCGACGCTAGCCTCGTCCACAGACTCTTCAGCATCTTCTGTGGCTTCGACATCGGCATCATCAAGTTTTTCATCAATAGCCTCGGTAACAGCTGCCTTCAAGTTGGTGCTCATAGCCTCTACCAAAACACTCTTGGCATTCTCATAAGCGGCCGACTTCATAGCCTCTGCTTGCTCAACGGCTTCTGATACAATATCTCTCGCCATATCGTTTGTCTCCATTGACATAATAGAAAATTTATAAGTCATCTATACATGTGTATAAAATGCATCCTATAAGTAAATATGTAGCAAAAAAACAAAACTACCCCAGGTCGTCGCCTGCGGTGGATTTTCTGCGCCTTTTCTTCAGCTTCTTTTCCTCAGACGGTGAGATGAAATACTCTCTTCGTCTAAGCTCTTTGTAAAAACCATCCTTCTTTAATTTTCTTTTGAGGTCTCTGAGTGCTCTCTCTAATGAGCCAGCATCTTTTCCATCTCTAACTGCTGCACTAACTGATCTTTTAGTGCCATTACTTCTTGCCATTCTATCTCATTTCTTTGGTTTTCTCTTCATTGTTTTACTACCTTTGTCCGGGCCACTTGACGGCTTACCATACTTGTCATATTGTGCCCAAGCAAGAGCAAACGGATTAGTCTTCTCTCGTTTACCTGTTTTCTTATCTACATATGTCTTTGGTATTTCACCTTTAGCGATATCTTTCTTTATTCCATGCGCTTGATGCCTTCTTGCGGGAGGCGAGACTTCAGTTTTTTGCTTTTTTTTTAGTATTATCGCATCTTCTTCCTTGTGCTTCCTCGTATGATCAGAATACAACGGTAGTTCTTCTTCCATTGAATCTTCATCATAACTGTCGGGATCAATAGGAACCATCTCGTCTTTATCACTACCCTTCTTCTCGCCCTTGTCCTTTTCTGCCTTGGAGTGCCACACTCTATCTACAAAATTATAGAACCCTTTTTTCTCTTCGGGGGTATCCAAGTCACTCAGAGTAGTGATCCCATACTTTTTCATGGCTGCTCTAAATGCTTTTTCATACCCACCTGCTGCTTCAAAGATAATGTCACAAGGATTTACCTCATAAATGCCTTTCACATTAGGAATCTCAATCTGTAACGGCTCAGTACCAACAAGATAAGCAACCCTGTCAGGACCGGCAGCTGCTTTTAATCCTTCGGGTGCCATGTCAGTCACTAATACTTCTGGATAAACTCTACCTCTAATTTCATCAGGTGAGAGTTTGGGTGCCTCTTGAAGTAGTTGTTTTTTTATTGCTTCAAACATTATTTACCCCTCATGTCCTAACGCCTTATGGGCTCTTGCGGCTTCGTCTGGTTTGATACGTCTGATTTCACCAACACCTTCTTTACCTTTTTTTAATCTCTTAGCTACTCTTACTCTAGCATCAATTTCACTAGGAGCCATTACTATAACATCACCTAGGCCTAGTATTTCTACATCCCACTCCACTACTTCATTTAATAATGATTCTAGTTTCATTCGTTAATACCTAATTTTTCCAACCTATCACTAAAGTCTATTTGACTGGGGTCAACTATTTGCGTCCCAGCACTAATATCTTTTGATTCTACCATCGGTAGAGCTAGTTGATGCTCCATTTTTATATCCTCTTCTTCTTGTCTATCATCAGCATTTATTACCATATCCATAAGCGGGTCATTAGTAATTCCGTTTCTTTCAACTATTTGTCGTGCTCTATCTCTAGCCCTGGCCTGCCGTTTAGTAATTCCTTCTTTAGCAGTTTGGGTAGATGATGGGCTCGCAGCTTGCTGAGAACCGGACTCTATTACTTGCCCCGCGCCTTGCGACCTAATAACCTCTAACATTATATCTTTCATACCTCGATCAATCTCTTCCCTAATCATTTTTCTAACTTTAGGTAAAAGAATCTTGGCTAGTGCCTTTGATACTCCTTCAATTATTGTCGAAGTAAGATCTGCTGCTTTAATTCCTGCCATACTATTATCCTTAGATGCCGCCTAGCATCTGGTTAATGTCACCCAATTTATTTTCAATTTCACCAGCGGTCCCAACATGGGCCCAGCTTTCACTGTCCTTCTTTTGTGACTTATCTAAAGCAGTCATAAGCTTATGAGTTGTTGTCATAAGAGTGTCTATGTTCTTCCTTCTTACTCCATACGCATTGCTTGCAGAGCCAACCATTTCTGACTTCTTAACCCTAATGGGTGCCTTGGCCTCGTCATTTTCATGGTGATACTCAGGTAGTACCGTAAACGCAGATACAGCTTCTTTTAGATTCATATTTGTTCCCTCTTCTAGATGCTCATTCCACTCTTTCATTAATGATTTTACTGTGCTCATTTTAATTCCCTATGTTTTTAAGCTTACCAGCGTTCTATTACCGCCACCAGCTGCTAGTTTCATTACCTTACCCAAAGAACCGGCCGCCTTCAAATGAGTTGCCATTTTCTTAGCATCCTTTGGGTCACCAAAAATAAATGCTATTCCATCCTTAACTGGTTGGACATCTTCAATACTTTTCAATTTCAATTTCTTTGAAACCATATCATACATTTTCTTAACTAACGCTTTTGACTTAGGAGTTTTTGCCAGCCTACCAACATCTTGTTTGCCCTCTGTATCTACAACAAACCCTTCCTTGTCTTTTACCTTCATCTCCTTGGCTTTATGAGAACCGCCATGAGCCTCGGCAATACCACCAGCAGGATCTAGTCCACTTACCCAAGGACGTTTGCGAATCTTGCCCTTCTTCGTTTCATCTTTGCTTTCTTCTACTGTAATGCCTTTCTTCTTACGCCAATGCAAAACAGTAACAGCATCATTGACTTCATCAGCCCACTTACCAGCTTTCCGCGCCATTGGTAATCTCTTAACAGCATCACTGGCGTCAGCAATAATATACTTTAAACTACTCTCAGGTAAATCCCAAAACCTTACATTCTCAATATGAGGTGCGCCTCTTGGTCTACCCTTCTTTGCTTTGGGGTCAGCTTCCATCACATCATCAGCAGCATCTTTCTCTGCTTCATCTTCCGGAGTGTGTGGGTCATTAGGCTTAAGAGAATCAACACCAGAGATTTCTAAAATAGCTGTATTCTTTAATTTACCTCTAAAAGTTCTGTGTTTCTCAGAGCCTGTACCTCTAAGCTCTATAGTACCGTCCTTGTTAATCTTCGTAACAATACCCTCAATACCTGCGCCACCTTTTTGTTTATGGCCAACATGAACTCTATCGCCAACTTTTACTGGTCTTTTAATAGCGTCATACCACTTAGTTGCCTCAGTAAGAGAGTCAGCACCTGAATTTTCAGTAATGACTTTCCTAGTGGCATCCTTAACTGAATCTCTTTCTACATCACCTGTATTCTTTACACCTGCTGCTTCAGCCTGCATTCTCAAAGTAGCATCGGCCTCTAGATGTTTAAGAGTTTCTTTAATTGCGTCATCAAGTGCCTCTTTATCTACTTCGATCTCTTCATTATTAGCAGGTTCTAGAGTGCCTCTCATACTTATCATTCCCAAAGGCTTGTTATCAGTCATCCACATTTGTAGATGCTCCCTAACAGCTTTCCTTAAATCTGATTTCTTTATTTGCATTATATAGTCTCTACCTTCATTCTCTTTTTAAGTCGTTTGATGAAACGGTCCACATCTATTACATCCCTGACCTCACCTGCCATTACTTTACCAACCAACATTTGAATCAAGTGTCTTTTTACCTTTTTCTCTTTGACCATTTCTGGATAGTCTCTATACATTACATCTATCACTTGGTCTATTAATTGTTCCTCAATATGTGAATCTAGAACTTGAGAAACAGGGTCATCTATTACGTTTCCTGGTGTTGTCCTATAACCTTTTATGCCCCATGAGGCTACACTGGCATTACCAGGCGGATGTTTAGATGCATACGCTGTGGTTTTGCCTGGTATAATCTCCAATAATACATTCCTTAGCTTCACTTCTATATCCCTCTAGTTCCGATAATACATTCCTTAGTTTCATGTTCTTAGTCAAGAAAAACGGGATTGCCTTTATGTGTAACAAAGTGTTTTATGAAATCTGCACGATGTGCTTTAACTTTCTTTTGTATCAACTTTATCATATCTTTATTTACAATTTTTGCCTTTTCTATATACCCTAAATCTACTTTACCACGAATAACTTTATCAGCCAGCCAAAGCGCGTGTTTTTTTTCTCTATCAGACAACGCTTCATTTATCAAAGCATTTTTTAATTTCACTTTATATTCCTACCGCAACCATTTGCTGAGAAGGCGATATATCCATCCATCTTAATTTAAGTTTTGCAAACTGTGCTAAATCTCTACCACTAAATCTTACAGTCTTATTGCTAGCATCAAATCTAATATCCTCAAACCCAACAATCAAACCCTGAGCGGACTCCATAATATAGGCTCTTTTACCGCCGATAACTCTTTGAGCAACTTTGATTTTACTTTGCTGTTTGCTATCTAAATCATCAAAATCTAATTCATCGCCACCTTCGGTGATTATGTCTTCTTTAAACGTATGTTGTAATTTCATTATTCACACTCACATGGATTACAGGTGCAATCTTCGCACTCACATTTAGGATTATCACACATCATTTTTGTGGTATTCCAAAGGCCACATCTTGGCCAATAATTTTAGTATCAGCAACACCTGCATTAGCTATCTTACCCAATTTCATCATCATACTAGCGGGGAGACTGATTTCCTTTTTGGAACCCCAAGCAAGATTCTTAAATACTACATAAATATACTTTCCCTTTAAGTCATCTTCTATTGCATCGGCTTCCTTGCCTAATTTCAAAATCTTCTCAATGTTTTCAACCTTCTTTTTCGCACTTTTAGGTAAGTCCTTATAATCAATGACTTCACCACCGAACTGCGCCTTGGCCTCAGTAATTACACTTTTAATCTTCATTAATCTAACTCCAATATATCGTTAAGGACTTCATCCAACAACACCAATCTATTTTGTTTAATAAGGGCTTGGTACTCTACACTTTCTTGTAGGTTCATAAAAGCATTGCTCGTTGATGGATTACTTACCATATCATAGCAGACAAGATTGAAATCGTCTTCCACCATGTCGTAACCTTCGTTAGTCCGGCTCGTGCTGCCCAAACCTCTGGATGAGATACCCAATTTGATACCTCTATCTACAAGCTTCCCAAGAATTTGCCCCTTCGGTGTGTCCAATACTTCAACCTCACCTAGAAGATTCTCGCCATCCCATTTAGTTTCTGTAAGTAGATGACTAACATTCTCTAACTGGACAATAGGAGAGTCGGGGTGATCTAATTCACCTAGTGCCCTTCTATCTGTAATAAGCTCTTGATATTTCTTATCTTCTCTTTCAAGAATGGGCCTAGGATAAATTCTATTATTAGCATTAGGCTTGCCAGCGGCTTGAATAATACCTCGCATAGAAATAATACCATCGGAAGACTTAGATGGCTTCACATCTTCATACTCAAATAATAGAAAAGAATGAAGCAGGTTGGGGTTATGGTTTTTTATCTCACTCATCTTCGTCACCTCCGTCCCGGTCTTCGTGATTCATGCCATTAATTTTTTCCAGCAAACTTTCTAAGTCATCAATCATTTTACGAATGTGATTCAACTCAGCCGTTGCTCTTTTGGCGTTTAGTTTAGCAGCACCTGTAGCGATATCCATTTTCAAGGCATCCAGAATAAACATTCTAGCATAACCCAAACTTGTATTCAAGTTTTTAGAAATGCCCTCAAATAAACGAATGATGTAATTCATCCGTTCATTGCCAGGTTGCTCTAACAATACTTTCAAAATAGTATCTTTGACAAGCTTGTCAGCAGCTTCTGCTACATTCTTTGCCTTATATGTTTTATCCTTGGACTTACCTTGACGTTTCATAAATTTCTTCTTCTTCTTTTTCCATTGGTTAATTTCTTTTTCAGTAGGATTTCCTACTGCCGGAATTACACCATCATAACCTGCGACATCTGCTGTCGTTGATACTTCCTTCTTTACTCTGTTCACTTTAGATAAGAACCTTTCCGCCACGATCTGAATTGGAATTACCACCAGGCTCTCCTGCAGGAGCAGATTCTGCTGCCGATGCTATCCCAAAAGAAGCAGCAGTTGTAAAACTCTCAAATCCTTTTATTTGATCAGTGATATCTAAATTTCTAAAGGATCTGATAACGGCCCTCGACCTTGGCGAGCTAGCTGATTTCCAGCCTCTTCCAGCAGGTCTAGTCTTAGGAGATTGAAATAAATTAGAAATACCCCATTTCGATCCAATAGCCGCGGCTTTTGAACCAGCACTACCTCCCGAGCTTAACATCCCTATTGCTTTTTGAGCTGCTTCGCTTATAGTACCATCGGAAGAATTTGCTGCTCCACTTCCCACGGCAACGCCTCCACCGCCAGCACCAATTTTGCCTATACTGCCTCCAAGCGAAGCTGCTATACCCCAAATGTCCGCATCACCATAGCTGGGATATTGAACTTGATCAAAATGCACCTTAGAGCTTCGGGTTACTCTAGCCTTGTTTAAAATGTGGCCCATACTACGGAAAGAATTAAGACCGTTGACCTGAGCCACTTTTTGCGAAGCCATGCCCACAGCGCCGCCAACTGATTGATTTATTTTTTCTATAGTTCCAAGTGCAGCGCCAGGTGTGGACTTAGCCGCGCCGGCTATGCCACCTATAGCGTCAAGACCTCCACCAGCGGCGCCTGCAGCAGCTCTAATTAGATTACTTAATCCCCATCCCATTTACTTTCTCCTTAATTGCAATATTGTTCTAGCAGTTACCATTTAGTTTCTTCCTCCATAGGGTTGCGATCTTGCCCCGCCGCGAGAAGCTTGCGGATTAGCTGCCCCTTGGCCTTGGTTGCGGAAATTGCCACGGGCGGCTTGTGAATTAGTTGTTCTACCATTTACTTTATTAGAATTAGAATTATTAGCTCTATTAGCCTGGGGGTTTGTAGCAGGTGGGTCAGACTGCAACGCCATCTGTGTGTAAGCCTCATACATTGATTTAGCTGGAGGATTTGCGATTGTCATCATTTCAGCTATTACAGCGGCAGGCTGTTTCTCCCCTTGACTGGCATTACTTCCTGGCATTGGCATTGGTCTAACACTTTTCTTTGATTGACCTTGTCCTACTTTAACGACAGGTGGCGTCGAAGGACCGTTACTGCTTTGGTCCTGCACGACACTGGAACTTGGGGGCTTACCTGCTGGTGCCTGTATATCTATGGGCCCCGTTGTAGCAGCCTCGGCCGCCTCCTGAGCCCATTCACCTTTAGTAATAGCTTCTATGATACTTTGAGTATTAGTAGCTGTATAGGGAGCCCCAGGGCCATAAGACGGACCAATACCAGTTTCTAAGCCCGGTTGCGATGCAAGACCTATGTGTCCTCTCATTCCAGGTACCCACATGCCCGCGGGCATTCCATGAGTAGGTCCGGTAGCTTCTTGTGCCGAATTTGTGCCGCCGAGTCCCCTGTAAGTGCCGCCTCCACCGATAACCATATTCCACATTTGCATTAATGTCGCCAACTATCTTCTCCTAAAATAATTTTAGCTTATCCTTCATCTCGACAGAGAGAAGGATGTCTTTAAGATTACTAGTTGTAACAGTGGGCTGTTTTGCAATGCCCTGTAATTTTTCTGTTACCAAACCAATCTTTTCTTTAATCTTTTCATCTTCGATAGTCAAAGCCTTGTCTGACACTTCGTCCAAGAGACTATCTACTTTCTCACATATCCATTTCTTAAATTCATTACTATCCGAAGAAGTGTAGTACTTGACTAAATAATTTTTCTGCTCTTTAGTAAGTAAATGTTTATAAGCTTCGTCAAACTTTTGAATAGCTAAAATCAAACTCAACTTACCAGTTTGAGCTTCCTCTAAGGAAAAATTAGTTTCCCCTTCAAATCTACTCCTTCTTTCTCTAACTCGTTTAGCTTCTTGGTTCTCTATAAGATGCTCAAACAAACTTTCATCTAGTTGCAATGTTTCCTTAGAAGTAAGATATTGATCGCCTTCATGTAATTTGATATGAAAACTAGCTAAAGTTTTATAATTGGGAATCTTAATTTTCAACAGTTCTTTCTTATTAGTAACTTGAGAAAGAGCCTCTATAAGAATTTTCAATTCGGCGCCAAGCTTTTTAGACTCAACAGTCGTATTAAATTCTTTCTTAAGGTTCTCTACAAACCGCGAGGCAAAATAATAATTTCTTGCTTCACTATAAAGAAATTGTGAATAAATCTTATAAGCTTTAGAAATTTCTGTTGACTTAACAAAGTTCTCTTTCAGCAAAGAGAAGAGTTTATGGGCCTTTGTTGGATTGTTTTTTGATACTTCCGTAAGCACAGCATGGTTAAGTATCTCAAATAAAACACCAACATTTTTTTGTTTATTGTGCTTCATCTTGAACCCCGTGGGCAAATTGAGTTAGTATGATAAAATAAATATAATAAAGAGTTCCTAAATGTCATTTATTATACTTTTTAGGGTAGAATCTTTAGGAAGTTTCTGATCATCTCTATCAGTAGCCAAGTTCTCTAACATACTTTTTGACTCATAGTTATACTGCATAATGTCCGCTATTGTTTTATCTAACACATCTACTTTGGCAGGTTTGCCATTAGTTTTTATAAAGCCATTTTCATTATAGCTATAATCTTTGGGATATCCTGGTAACTCGCGAGTTCCTGTTGGATCGTATGGCATAGCATCTTTAGTCCAATTTTCTTTATCTTCAGTGGCGTTATCATCAGCATCATCATCCTTATCATCACCTCCGCCAAAACCTTCTCCACCCATACCTGGAGCGCCAGGCTCCTCACCTCCTTCTAATTTCTCAAGGATACTCTTGGCTACTGCTTCTTTTTCTTGTTCTATTCTCATACGAGAAATTTCATTATCAGAAAGTTTTAGTACATTTTTCTGAACATAATAAGCAGAAATAATATCGGACTCGGCCATTTCTCTTGCGGTACCAAACCTCTTATCCATTAAATCAAGATGCATCATCTCGGTGATAGTAGAAGGATTAGTTAATTTCAAGTCAAAATTATAAATGGAAGACTCATCATACCCACGCAGATAAAGGTGGATAAGTGATATCTTCGCCAGTTCGCTGACAACAATCTTTTGAATACGTTGAATAGTTCTCGCAAACTTAATGTCCTCCTGTGCTAAGGTTGATTTGCCTGAGAGATCTTCTTCCGCGGTAAGATAAGACTTAGGAACGCCGAGAGATATAAACAACTTATTTTGTAAATACTCAATGTCTTCAATAGCAGCAGCATTTTCGCCGCCAGGTAAGGTTTCAATCCTACTGCCGCGATCGCCGCGAACTGGAATAAAGAAATCTTCAAGTATAGATTCGGGATTATAACGTAAATCAATCTGTCCATCATTTTCCGAAGTAACAGGTATGCGCTTGAGTTTATCACGCGCATTCTGCATGTAGCCTTCCACATCTTTAGGTGGTATGTTTCCAACATCAACATAAAATACTCGTCTTTCTGGTGCCCTACTAATACGATAGATTAGCATTGCGTCTTCAGCCATTAATAGCTGCTTCCATACTTTTCTTGAAGAATCCAGAACCGAACGCCCATAAGGCAAAAATCTATCGTCACCCAGTATTCGTAAGTGAGAGATTTGGTAGTTTTCAAAAACGGTATTCCCTTGTGAAGTCCACTTGAACCTCAGGCTGTTAGGATCGTTATTGTATCCCTCTTCTCT
>Ga0209756_1001375_pt1 | contig 22622 bp, 30 predicted proteins | sample ETNvirenome_6_85_FD_184071 | JGI IMG/M metagenome (GOLD analysis project Ga0209756, IMG submission 184071) | Marine viral communities from the Pacific Ocean - ETNP_6_85 (SPAdes) (version 3) | ecosystem: Environmental > Aquatic > Marine > Oceanic | place: Pacific Ocean | collected 2013-06-19 | reverse complement strand
GTGCCCAGCAGCGCCGGCCCCGTGCAGCAGCGCCCACAGGCCGCCGGCCGGCAGCACCGTAACCCCGTGACCCCACTGCACATAGGTGCACGGGCCCAGGCGGGCAGGGGCACAGGCGGGCAGGGCACAGGTGGGCAGGGGCACAGGCGGGCACCGGTCCGCCCCCACAGACGGGGGGTGGGCTTGAGAGAGGGGGTGAATATGGGGGACCCTACCTGTATTCCCCCACGGCATACCCCCATAGCCCCCACAGTCCCCCAGTGGTTGCCCCCACAGACACAGGGCCGTATATTACCCCTATGCACCGCTATCACACCCTGGCAGCCCAGCGCATACGCAGACGCCGCAAGGCCCTGTGGGATCATTGGACTGACGGGCACCCACCAGCACGTAACTTCAATAAGGGCACTCCGTTGGGCCGGTGCGGCCAGCGACATTGCCGCATATGCTATCAGGTGGCGGACAAGTACCGTCGCACACAGGAGCAAGGCCCCCTGCCCCACGAGTGGCCTTCCTGCAAGTAGGACCCCCCCGGGCGCTCCCCCTACGCCCCCGGCGCACACAAAGTACTTGCTCCCCAGGTCCCAGGAGGCTATATTTGGGGTAGAAATAGACCGCCCCCATGCAGAATCAGGCCACATTTTAAGCAATATTGACCGATTTAGGCCACATTCCGGGCAAATGTGGCCTGGGGGGCTCTCAAATCGCGGCATAGTAATTCACCTGTGACCAATTTAGGCCAAATGCCCCTATATAGCCGTGGAAGGGTGGTCCCCATGAACGCCTACCAACAAGCCCAGCAGCAGTTGGACACCATGCGCCAGCAGCAGCAGGAGCAGTGGAGACGGTCAAGCCTGAGTATGAGCAGTACGTACATAAGGAATACAAGGTGTCCCTGTGACCCACTTTAAGCACTTTCACGCCCTGCCCCACCCTCGCTGGTTGACCACCCCCTACGAAGTGGGCGGCCGCTCTACCGATCTGTCTCAACTGGGCTCTTCGCTCACCCAGGTGCTCAAAGACGCCTACCCCATCAATCAGGTGCCCGACGATCTGGCCGTTCAGGCCGTATCGCTGTATCACACCCTGTTCACCGCCGAGCGCGAGATCCACGACTTTATCGAAGCCGTGTCCCGCGATTTGGCCCAACCCGAACTCACCCTCTGCAAGGAGCATCCATGAACCTGAAACCTTTGTCCGACCGCGTCCTGGTCCACAAAGAGCCCGCCGACGATATGACGGAAGGCGGTATTGTCATCCCCGACACGGCCCGGGGCAATTCCGACCTGGGCACGGTGATCGCGTGTGGCCCTGGAAAGCGCGAGAACGGCCACCGTCTCCCCATGACGTGTAAAACGGGCGACACCGTGGTGGTGGCCCGTTACGCCGGCACGGAAACCGAAGTGGACGGACGGCCCCTGTTTGTCCTGCGCGACGAAGACGTGCTGGCCGTGATCGACCGCCCATGACCCTGACCCAACTGGCCACTAAAACGGGCATCCCGCGCGAAACGCTCAAGTACTGGCGCCGCAAAGGCCTGATCGAGCCCCTGCTCACCGACGACCAGGGCCGCACCCAGTACCCCCACGCCGCCCTGGCCCACTGCCGGCGCCTGCGGCAAACGGGGAAAAACCGCCACAACAAGCAGTATTACTACCGTCCGGACTGAGTTTACTATTCCTTATTATATATATAGACCATGCCCTCGATTCGCCTGATTTCCGTAACGCGCCTTTCTCAACTGGAACAGGGCGCCTTCTATAAGATCGTGGGCTCGGCCTCGGACGGACTGCCTATCCCCCCCCAGGTCTTTTGCTATCAGGGCTCGGTGGTTTCCCTGGCCGGGCAAGTCTACTTGACCGGCTACTTGTGGTGGGCCGAAGGGACCCGGTGGCGGGGGCAGCAGACGCAAGTAGCGCCTGAAATGGTCAATATCCCCGAGAACGGCTGGGCCGATCTGCACCTGGAGAAGATCGAACAGGTGCGCGGGGGCCTGATCGAAGCGCCCAGTTACCAGGATATCATCCGCCACCGCCAATTGCACGGGCCGCAGTTTAAGACTCGCCTGCCCGCCCTGATCAAGGAGACCGGCCTTGGATAGCCCCGTCCTCTATCTGGGTCTGGATTTGGCCACCCGGCGCGATTCGTCGGCCCTCTTGGGCGTCTATCGCCGCTCGGACGAGGTCTTCTGTGTCTACGGCAGTGCCATCTGGCCCGCGCCGGTGGATTTGCTCAATCAGGTGGAACCGGCCCTGTTCGATATCCTCAAGCAGTATCGGGTGGCTGGCCTCCTCTACGACCCCTACCAGATGGCGGCCACGCAGCAGCGCCTGATCGAGTTGGGCTACGAAGACATCCTGGTGGAAGTGAATCAGCAGACCATGATGCTCCCCTGCTCCAACACGCTCCACGACCACTGCACCAACCGCACCGTCATGCTCCCGTCCGACCCCGACTTGCGCGCCCATTTTGCCGCGGCCAACGCCCAGCACGGCGAACGGGGGTGGCGCATTGTCAAATCCAAGCAATCCCGCCAAATCGACGGCGTCGTCGCCTGCGCCATGGCCCTGTGGGGCGCCACCCAGGAAGTGGGCCACACCTGGCATCCGGCCTGGGATTCGTCCACCCACGTCCGCACCCTGATGAGCCTGCCGTGATCTATGCCGACCGGCCCGAGCGGTGCCAAGCCCAACACGAGATCGAGCCCTTGTTGGTTCGCTCTCATCAATGTCTGTTGGATCGGGACCATGATGGAAACCATGAAATCACCGTTCATTATTACTGGAAAGATAAAGATAAACCTATGAACGATACCGGATTCGGGTCGCCTACCCACCGAGAACAACAGGCCTTCCACCATACGGGCGTAGAAGCTCAGTCTAAATGTGCCCATTTAAATATAGATTCAAAGCCCCCTGTCACTTGCATGTTGCCCATCGGGCATGAAGGGGGTCATTGCGCGGCCACGGGTGAGCGATGGGGCCACCCCCACGATGCTCCCACCTCACCCCAATCCGTCTACCTGCGCATCCCCACCGTCGACACCGTGGTGCGCCCCCTGACCAAATGGCTCCACCACGTGCCCCGCGACACCGACCAGTACACCTTCGACGCCGATATCCTCTATACGGCCGGGTGGGGCATTGCCGAAGGGCGCAACAATATCATTCGTCTGTTTCTGGACTCCGACTGCGATATCCTGTGGATGATCGACTCGGACGTGGTGCCCCCCGTGCACACGGGCCTGTTGGACCGGTTGGACGCCGAGCGCCAAATGGTGTCGGGTGTCTACGAAGGCTTCAAGTTGGAGTTGGGCCTCTACTGGCACGTCTACGATCAGACGGGCACGGACGACGAAGGCTACCCCACCTACGCGATTAAGCCCACCCCCACCTGGCCCCCCGAACCCTTCCACGCCGCCGCCGCGGGTTTGGGCTGTATCGTAATGACCCGCCGCTTTGTGGAAGCCTTACCCGAAGACCCCTTCCAATTCACCCGTAAAAAAGACGGCACTTTGCAGGGGGAAGACTTCCTTTTCTTTCATGCCCACAACGGCGTCTGGGTCGATCCCACCTACCCCTGCGCCCACGCCAAGCAGGTGGACCTGTCCGCCATCCATCAGGCTATGGCCCAACGGATCCTCCGATGAGACACCTGGCCACCAACCCGTCGGCCCTGGGTCTGACCTGCCTGTGGTTGCTGGACGAGGCTGTCGCCGGCCACGATACCTTTGAGCTGGAGTTTAGGCGCATTGGATTGGGGTTAGCCTGGGACACCATGGCTCACTTGTGCGTGGTGGGCGAACGCTACTTTGAGCACCGCGACCACCATGAGTCCGTCTTTGTGGTGCTCGACGAAGCCGTCGTCACCCCGGCCCACCTGGTGGGCGAAGCGGCCATTCCCTTGAAAGACCGCTACCGGGCGGACACCCTCTACGGCCCCGACGCCCCGGCCGACCTGGCCCTGGCCCTGCGTAATTTAGACGGCTTGACCCGCTACACCCACGAAGCCCACCCCGACGCGGCCCGCCACCTGTGGCCCACCTTTCAGGACTTCGACACCACCTGCGGTTTGAAGCTGGGGGCTTCCCTGGACGAACAAACCGTACACCAGGGCCTGGAACGCTTGCTGACCACCCTGGCCCGGGATCCGGGCAAAGACCGCGAATTAATCGATCAAGAAGGCCTCACCACCCCCCGCCTGGTGTTTCCGGCCGACCTGAACGTGAAGGCCACCCAGGAAGGGGTCTCCCGAGGCCAGGAACGGGCGGCAGCGGCCCTGTGGCGCGTGTGCTCTGGGCTAGATCGGTCTCCCCACTACGTCCGGCCCACCGCCGAGCCCCACCAACACCAACCCAACCCCATCACGGGCTACTGATGACCCTGGACGCCTTATATAATAGAATAGACTGGTCTCAAGCCGATCTGGCGCAGGATCAATGGCAGGAAGACCATACGGAGGCCCCCGTCATCCAGCCGGACAAGAAGTGGCGTATCAATGTGCTCTACGAAGCCTTGCAGGGCCTGCTGGATCTGCCCACCCCGCCCGAAGTGGGCGACCGGCGCTCTGATTTGTTCCAGTCCTACGATGAGCACGACGTGAAGAAGACGGCCCGCTATCTGCTCCATTGCGCCGGGGTGTGGGACCAGGTGATAACGATACTGAAAGACGAAGGTCTGATTGATGACTAGTAAATCGTCCATTGGCCCCGACCAACTCCAGCGCGTCTGCCGCATGTACTACACCAACCAGGACGCCATGCGCGCCCTGGGCCTGCACAACAACTTTTATTTCAAGACGCTGTGCTACAAATACGGCCTGGAGCCTCCCTCCGACCGTAAAAAACGCTTGACATGTGCCAACATGGGGTAGTACGCTCTCTTGTAGGGGCATTTGCCCCACCAAGAGCATACTATGGCCCAATTATTTCCCGATCCCGTACCCTTAAATCTGTCTGCAGCCGAAAAGGAAGAGATCCTGTCGCACCTGACGGATCTCTACAACGGCCAGGTGGAAGACCGTGAGAAGTGGCGCACCACCCACGAAGGCTACGACGCCATGTTCCGGGGCGACGTGGGTCCGCGCCAGGGTCCCTGGGAGGGCTCGGCCGACCTGCATATCCCCGCCTCCTACTGGCTGGTCGATTCTATCTGCGTGCGATTGGATTCCACCGTGTGGGGCCAGACACCGTTGGTGGGCGGCCAGGCCGAAGAAGACGACGACCAGGACGCCTTCCGCCATGCCTCTAACCTGATCGACTGGCACCTCCAGCCCAAGCGCATGAACGCCCGCATGATCTGGTCCCGCTGTTCGCGCCTGCGCGGCATTCACGGCTTTTCTGTGGCCTTGCTCTCCTACGTCAAGGACATGCACGTCCACCGCAAACTCAATCAATCCGGCCCCCCCGCCTTCATGGTCAACCCGGACCAGACCTTCCAACTGGACGAAGAAGGCAAGCCGGTCGAAGCGGTGCCCCAGGACATTGAGTGGGCCGAAACGATCAAGTATCACGGCCCCGTGATCGAACCGCAGGATTGGGACGACGTGGTGACGGGGGAAACCACGGGCATTAACCTGCAACCCCGCTCTCCGTCGAACCCCAACGGCGCGCCGTGGGTTTTCTTGCGCAGTTGGGAAGACTTGAACCTGATCTGGAAAAAGAAAGAATCGACCTATACCTATATAGAAGGGGAACAGGACGACAAGGACTGGTGGAAGCAGCAGCAACCGACCCAGGACCGCTCCATCAATGAATCGGGCACCTCCAACCAATCTGCCTCCCAGTTACACGACCGCTTTGAAGGGAGAGAGCGCAATGCCCGGGGGGTGCACCGGAGGGGCACGGCGGGCAACCCCGAATTTGAGACCATCTGTGCCTTTCATCCCTGGCTGGTCGAAGGGCCGGACGGAGAAGACGTAGATCAAGAGTGCGTCTTCTTCTTCTCGCGCCGTCCCCGGGTGCTGTTGGGTGCGTATCGCCTGTCCGATATTGTGTGGACGGGCGAACGGCCGCTCTTAGAGTGGCACTACCAGCCCGTCGGGGTGCGGTGGTATTCGCTGGGGGTGATGGAAATTGCCCAGCACCTGTCGGCCGAGCTGGACACCATCCACAATATGAGGATGGATGTGGGCTTTGCCACCAACATGCCCTTCTTCTTCTTTGTCTCCACCTCCGGTATCAACCCCGAAAACATTGAACTCAAGCCGCTCAAGGGCGTCCCCGTCGATAACATCAACGACGTGGCCTTTCCCCAACTGCAGAACGTTACCTCCTTTTTCTACCAGGAAGAACAACTCCTCTACACCCTGATCGAACGGGTCATGGGGGTCACGGATCTGTTTTTGGGCATATCCCCCACCCAGGGGGCCGCTGCCCGCCACGCCACCGGCTTTGTCGGCACCCAGCAAGAAGCGTTGGCCCGCACCCAGAATGTAGTCTCTCAGGATGCGGAAACTTTTTCTCGCCTGTGCCGCCTGGTCTACAACATGGAATTGCAGTACGGCCCCGAGCACCGTATCCTGCGCCTGCAGGGCGAAGAAGGCCCCCTGACCCGACGCTTGACGCGGGATGAACTGAGGATGCGGGGCGAATACGACTTCCGCTTAGGGTCCAATCAGGGCACCTATTCGTCTATGCTTCGGCAGCAGCAGGGCCAACTGCTCATGGAGTTGGCTCAGTGGAACCCCCTTATGGCCCAGGACTTGGGGCGCTTGTGGGAAGCCACCCGCTTCCACATTGAAGCGGGCGATATCTCCCAACCCGAACGCTTCATCGGTCCCAAATCCGCCATCGGTCCCGGCGTGGCCAAGGACCAGGCGGAAGAGAACGGCGAGATGGACCAGCAGGTGTATGGGGTGGACTTACCCGCCCCCGTCCACCCCAGCGATAACGACCAGCAGCACATAACGGAAAGTATTGCCCACCTGGGCTCGGACGCCTATATCTCTATGGGCCAGCCCAATCAGGCTGGCCACCTGGCCCATATCCAACTCCATACGCAGTCCCAACAGCTAAAACAGACCATGCAGGCCCAGCAACAGGCCCAAGCTATGCAGCAAGGGGCTACGGGCCAACCGCCCGCCGCCGCCGCCCCTACACCCGGCGGCCAGGATCGCATTGTACCGCAGTTGACCAATGTGGACCAGGCCGGTCAAATGGGCCAATTGCCCACCAACGGCCAACCCCCCTCCGGTTCCCCTTCGCCCCAAATTGGACCCGTCTAATGCCCAGCGCGAGAGAACAGAAAGACTTTGTCACGAATCCGTGTTGGCAGCATCTGTGCCACGCCTTTGAGGAAATGGGCCGCAAGGAAGAATACAACCTGAAGGCCAGCGCAAGAGAGGGCAATATCACGGCTATCAACGTGCAGGCGGGTAAGGTGGAAATGCTGGATATCGTTAAACTGAGATTGCTCAACTTCGAGAAAGAAATGGATCCGCACACGGAGGACGTGGCCCTTGCCGCTGGCTAATCTACAACCCGATGTGCGGCGCACCATTGCCCGCAACACGCTCAACAAGGGGCCGTACGTGCTGTTTTCCTTTCCCGACGGCCAAAGCCCCCTTATCCTGCTGGATGCTCTCACGGTCAAACAGGCCCAACGAGCCCAGTCTGAACTCGGACGCATCGTCCGCCAACTCGAGGATCAACGCCATGAAGAAGTCCGGACACAGCTCGTCGGGCAAGAACCCGACCAAGGCCTCCAAGTCCCACGGCCACCCCAAAGCCAAAGCCAAGGGGACGAAGAAGGGCTACACCCAGAAAGACCCGGCCAAGCAGTATTAGACGGGTCGTAACCGAAAGCATAAGAACATGTCCGAAGTAACCCCGGGCGTAGAAGAGGGGACCCCGGCCCCCGAGGAACAGGCCGCCGCTCCCGGCGCGGAGTCTGCCGGTGTAGAAGAAGGGCCTATTCCGTACGATCGCTTCAAGCAGGTCAACGATAAGTTGGGTCAAGCCGAGCAGGACAAGCAGAAGTTGGCGGATTGGGCCCGACAAGCCCAGCCCCATATTCAACGGCTGGAAGGCGAGAACCAGCAACTCAAGGCCCAATTGGAAACCAACCCGACCCCCGTCAACGGCCAGGCCTCCAACGGCCAGGCCCCGGACGAAGATCCCACCGAACGGCTGCTCAACGATGCGTTCGGACGGGATGAAAACGGGCAAAATGCCCGCCAGATATTCGAGATGGGCGTGGACCAGGCCCTGGCTAAAAAAGGCGTGGCCACGCAACAGGACGTGAGTACGGCCGTCCAACAGGGCAACCAGCAGGTTCAGGACCGCTTTACCTCGGCCTCGACCGTGCCCAACCAGCTGCAGAATATGATCCGCTCGGGCCAAATTGACCAGGAGGGGGCGACCAAGATTTACCAGAAGGTGCAGCAACAGTTTGCCTCTGACCCCGATCTGGCCAACCGCCCCAACGATGTGCAGCACTTTATCGGCTCGACCTACGCCCAGATGCAAACGTCGGGCGAGTTGCCCATCCAGCAGTTTCAGGCGCCCACCAACCCACTGCAGCCTTCGGGCTCCAGTCAGGGACCGCCCCAAGAAGACAAACCCACGGTGGACGGCGGGGCGCTCAAGAACATGTTTCAGCGTTTGCGCGGGGCCGACTCGGCTCAACTGGACGCCAAGTTGAAGGCCCAGGAACAAAGGGAGGTGCCCCGTGGCTAAAGAACAACTGGTGGATCAAATCGACAACACGCCCGAAGTCTTGGATCTGGTCGGCGAGGCTATTGAGTGGGTGACTGGGCAACACAAAGAGCACCAGGAATGCCCCTGGTGCGGCTGGAACCAGGCTGCCAAGTCCAATCCGTCTCAGGTGTTCAAGTCGCACCTGAGAGGCACGCACCAGCACAAGGCGCAGGCCGCCTACGAGCAGAGTACCATGGACCCCACCTTGATTGTCACCGATCCGGTGGACGCCCAGGTGCCCCTGTTGGAGCGCATCGGATTGGAAGTCAAAGACGAGTGGGATAAGTTCAACGCTCTGGCCGTACCCGACGACATCCGCCGCGAGGCGGAAGCCGAAGGGGGCGTCTTGCGGTGGGTGGATCCCAACAAGGGCGGCTACTGGAAAAACCAGGGCGCCTGGTTTCCCAAGTATAAGCCCGAGCACGAAGACACGCTGGCCGCCCAACGCTCCACCGAAGACGGCACCGTGCGCGCCAATGAGATGATTTTGGCGGTTATGCCCAAAGAGTTGGTGGCCAAACGAACACAGATCAAGCGCCAGCTCAACGACAATAACTTACGCTCCCGCGCCGAGGAACGTCCCGGCGGGGGGCAGGGACACCGTTCCGATACGGCCCAGAAAGCCTACGATTCCATGCTGGCCCAAGGCTCCGACAAAGCCACCGCCCAACAGGTGGCCGACTCGGTGGATCGGGGGCTACAAAAGGGTAATATCGGACCCAAAGATACTCGCGAGGACGGGTATTTCCACTTTCAAGATCAACAGGGTCGTCGATCCTTGTAAGGCGGCCCGCCTACAAGGAAGGTAACTTATGGCTAATGCGGATACCCCGCATGGGTTCACGTGCTTCGGACCCATACTCGCTACCCATCCCTATTCCGTCGATGCGTCCAACGGCACCGCCTTTTTTATCGGCGATGCGGTGGAGATCGAAACCGATGGCAATGTGATTCCGGCCACGGCCACGGGCACCCAGATTTTGGGGGCACAGGATGGGATTTTGGCCGCTTCGACGGCCGGCACGGTGAACGTGCATAACGACCCGGATCAAGTCTACTACGCGCAAGGGCAATCGGGCCAGACCCCCACCCAGGCTATGATCGGCGCCAATACCGATCTGGTTGCCGGGGCGGGTAACACCAACACCAACATCTCCGGGCACGAACTGAATCTGTCGGACGCCGATACGGCGACCTTCCAGTTCCGCATTATGGATCTGTTGCAGCGGGTGGATAACACCCTGGCGGCTAACGCCGAGTTGGTGTGCAATATCAACGAGCACTCTTTCAAAACCACAACGGGGGTGTAACCATGGCATCTATAATGGGAACCAGCGCCTGGCCGCACCACACGACCCTGCGTGGTATCGACATCATCGTCTTCGACGAGTGGGAACAGCGCCCCCGCAAAGGGCGCGATATCTTCAACGTGAGAGACTCCACCCAGTACCAGGAAGACACCAAGACCGCCGGCGGGGCCGGGGTTATGACCGAGATCAGCGAAGGGCAATCTCTGTCCTACGTCAGTCTCAACGAAGGCTTCCGCAACACGTTCACCCATCTGGACTACGGGAACGGGATGCGGATTACCCGCCGCATGTTCCGCGAAGACCTCTACGGCACCATGGAAGAACAGGCCGCCGAGTTGGGGCGCATGGCCGTGGCCACGGAAGAGACCCTGTTGGCCAACCATTTCATCAACGGCTTTGACTCCAACTTCACGGGACCGGACGGGGTGGAACTGTTCTCTACCGCCCACAACCGGGAAGACGGCTCGACCTACTCGAATACGTTGACCAACGCAGCGGATCTGAGTCAAACGTCGTTCGAGCAGGCCATGATCGACTTTTCGGATTTCCGCGACGGCGGGGGCAAGCGGCTCATGATCGAGCCGGCCCTGCTGCTGGTGTCCAAGGAGTTGCGCTTTGAGGCGCACCGCTACCTTAAAAGCGCCTACTCGCCCGAAGACGACACCAATGCGTCTAATCCGCTGCAGGATATCGTTCAGGCCTGCGTGTGGAACTACCTGACCGACACGGACGCCTGGTTCCTGGTGGCGCGCAAGGAAGACCACTTCCTGCTGCTCTACGAGCGCGAAACGCCGTGGACCGATTACGAGGTGGAGTTTGAAAGCAAGGACCATAAGACGAGTTTAATGTTCTCTCAGAGTAGCGGATGGGCCGATCCACGCGGAGTCTTCGGCTCGCCGGGCGTTTGATAACTCAAGCAATAACAACCCTAGAGCATTTGTGCCTTCTAAGAAAGGGGAAATAATGCCTCGAATTAAACGCAGAGTCACACCCACCCAAAGGGGCGTTCATAGCCGAGGGGCCAGTACTCATAGTTGGCGGCCTAGAAAGCGCAAGGCAAAGGCCAAGCCCAAGGCGAAGGCAACCCAAAGAGGGGTGCATAGTCGGGGTGCCAGCACCCACAGTTGGCGGCCTAGAAGAAAGTAGGCCAGTGGGTATTAGCGTGTAAAAAATCTCGCCCCCTAGAAGGCCTAGGCGGGTTCACTACAGAGAGGGGGAAGTAGCTCTCGGGCCAAACCCCCTACACAACCAAGGAAAGAAACAATGGCCAATCTCAATTTCGTACACGGACGCTGGATCAACTTGGACAAACCGGGGGGCCAGGTCTTCTTTGTCGGGGGCGGCACCGTCGCCGTAAACGGCAAGAGCGCGTCGGATACCAACCACGGCTTGACGCCCGAACAACCCCTGTCCACCATCGACGGCACGGCCGGTGCCTTTGCCAAGGTAGTGGCCGGACGCGGGGACACCATTGTGGTCCTGCCTGGCGCCGTCACGGTTACGGCGGCCATCGCTTTCGATACGGCCGACGTTACCTTGACCGGCATCGACCCCCAGGGCAACATCAACGCCTCGGCCATCCAGGTCAACGGGGCTATCGACGGCATCTCCGTAACGGGAGCCAACGCTGTCATTGAGAATCTGCACTTTCCCGCCGGCAGCACAGCGGCTCAGACGGCCGTTATCAATGTGGCGGCGGCGGGCACTACCATTCGCAACTGCACCTTTGCCTGCGGGGCCAACAACCTGGACACCGTCACCATCGCCGCAGCGGGCCTACACACCGTAGTCGAGCACAACCGCTTCTACGTAGAAGCCAACGGCCCCGACAGCGCCGTGGTAATCGAAGATGCGGCCGCGCACTTCGTGGAGATCAAGGACAATATCTTCAACGGCATGAACACCACCAACTCGTGGGACGAGGCGGCGGTGGAATCGACGGTGGCGCATTTGTCGTGTCTGGTGACGCGCAACCAGTTCATCATGATCGGGGCGCACAGCATCCAGTTTTCAGCAGCGGCTACGGGCATCATTTCCTACAACGTGTTCGGCAATGGCACCTTGACGGCGATGCTGGATCCCGGATCCTGCATGTGCTTTGAAAACTACGAAGCCGACGCTGTAGACGAGACGGGCCGCATCTTCCCGACTTCAGCCGCTTCGTAAAAAGTAAGAAACCCGGGCCGGTGCCGGGACCATCCCGATGTAGCCGGTAGGGTGGGGCGAGTAGGCCCGACAGCCCGAAGCCCCTTTACTTGAAAAGGAAAACCCATGGCAACTGCACGTTCGTTTCCCTATCACATTGTAGCGCAGGGCGGCATCACCGCCTTCAACAACCCGGGCGGCCAGGTCTGGTACGTGGGCGCCTCGGGTTATGTAGCGGCGGGGGGCGGATCCGCTCCGGCCGACACCCTTTCGGGCAAGTCGCCCCAAAAGCCGTTTGCCACCATCCAGAAAGGCCTGGACTCGGCGGTGGCGGGCCGGGGCGATATTGTCGCCGTCCTGCCCGGGGCCTACACCATCACCGCGGCCCTGACCATGTCCAAAGACGACGTGACCTTGACGGCGGCCCAGTCTGTCGGCCCGCACGAGTATCCCAACGTCACCATCGTCTGCGCCACCGACGTAAGCGAAATCGAGATCAACGCCAACAACTGCACGGTGGCCAGCCTGGCTTTCGACGACAACGTCACGGCGGCTACGGTCAATACGGCCATCATTGACGTGAACACCGCCAGTACGGCCACCGATTACACGGGTACCCGGATTATCAACTGCTGGTTCGATATGGTGGGCATGACGGACTCGGACAAGGACGGTATCATCCTGGGCACCGACGCCACCGACGGCGCCTTGAAGTCCCTGGTCCAAGGGTGTACCATCCTGGATGCGGGCCAGAACGGCATCACCATCAACGTGGGGTCCGAGTACAGTGAAATCCGCGACTGCAAAATCTACGATGCAGCAGACCTGACTCAGTATGGGGTAGAAGTGCTGGCTACCTCCGTCACGATAGAGGGGTGCGATATCCTGGTCAGCTCAAACTTGCCCGGCGCCTGTATCCACAACGGTGTAGGCGCCGCTCGACTGGTGGCCAACAACAACACCCTCCACGCCTGGGGCGCTGACACCACGGCTATTCTGGCCATCGCTACGGCCACGCAACGCACAGCAGCCAACTGGCTGACCGCTACGGCGGTAGGCAATCTGGCCGACTACATCACCGACAATACTTCGCCTTCGGCCGACGCCAATGTGGCCGGCTGGTTTGCGGCTGATTCGCCGCAGGCCGCCTTTGACACGCCGACCGACGACGGAGCCTAATCTATGCTGTCTCTCAAAACCGTGGGCTATATCATCAACACCCACTTCAGCAAGGGGCGAGCGCCCAAGACCATCGTAGACCGGTGGAATCGGGGCTACCCCGATCACCCGATCACATTGGAAGACGTGGAACGGGTGCTGGCTGAGACGACCAAACAGCGTAAGGCCGGTACGCAACCGGGCCGAGTGGCCGAAGCCGTAGTCGAAGCCGAGAAGCCCGTGCTGAAGGTGGTGGGCCGAAAGGCCCCGGCCAAGAAAAAGCCTTCCAAGAAACGAGGTGCCTAATGCCACAACCACCGATTGAAGCAAGCCAGAAGACCCTGGGCCGTTTCGGTTCGTTCACGGCCCGAGTCATCTGGGACGCGGACAACGCCGAGGATTTGGACGCGGGGGTCCTGCTGGACATTGATGTGGTGTCGGGCAAACACAACACGCCCCGCTTTGCTCTGACCAGTTTGGAGTGGGCCGCCAGTGCGGGCGTGTCGGCCGACATTGAGTTCGACTCCATCCCCGCCTCTTCGGACAACGTCATTGCCACCATCCCGCTGGGGGCTACCAACGGGGAGATTGACTGGTCGGGCCACGTCAACGGCAACCTGCCCGATCCCAACCGGGAGGCCCCGGGCAATGTGGTAATTACCACGCGCTCGGCCGCCGACGGGGACGAACTGTTCGTGACGGGGACCTATTTGGAAAAAGGGGACACCAGCGGACTAGGATAAGTCCGCACTTAACTGAAAGAAATTATCATGCCACGTCGAAGAAGTCCTGTAGGGAGAGCCGCGCAAGCAGTAGCTAAGAAACGCCCCCAGTCTGTTTCCAAAAGAGCTGTAAAAAAGTATGGCAAGACATTGGGGGGCGGTCGTTCTTCGCGCAAGCGTCCCAGCGGCAGAACCAGTCGAGGCTTCTAAGGGGGTAGGCCATGCCTAAGACCCTCGGCTTTGTGGTTAATGCTGCAAATAAGGTAATCGGCGAAAGCGAGATAACCGAGTTTACCTCGGGCAATATCCTCGAGGAAATGCTGATCGAGGAGGCCAACAACGCCCAGCGGGACATTCTTGCCGCCCACCGCTACGAGTGGGGCCTCAAGCACACTACTCTGGTCACGACCGACGATGTGACCACGGGTAGTGTGGCCGTCACCAACGGCTCTACCACGGTTACGTCGGTGGACGCGGACGGGGACGACGCGGAGAATTTCGGCAGCGTTGCGGTTGGTATGTGGTTTCGGCGCACGTCGGACGAAACGTCCTATGAGGTCACGGATGTAGATACGGCCAGCAGTCCCGACACCCTGACCCTGGCCGTCTCCTACAAAGGCACCACAGCCACGGCTACCGGGTATCGCTGCTTCCAGGACACCTACTCGATATCCGACTCGGACTTCGACGAAGCCCAGTTTGTTACCTACGGGCAAGGCACGGGTTGGCCCCTAGCCGGTAGCGTCGATCGTCAAGTCCACCCCAAGAACTTTGCTGATCTGATCGAAGCCAGTGGGGGCGACTTGCACCGGGACAACTCAGGGAGGCCCGCCTTCTTCGCCCGCGTCTCCCGCGACTCGTCGGATAACCCCCGCGTCATCCTGTGGCCCTTTCCCACCGACGATTACCTGATGGACGTGTGGTACACCATTCTCTTCTCGGAGAACACCACCTTTGCCACCAATCTGTTCGGCGGGGACGCCCCCGAGATTGCCTACGATGCGGTGGAACACCGGCTCAAGTACCGCGCCTTCCGCTACGAGAACATGGGCCAGGACGCGGCCGAAGAGTGGCGGCAGTACGAACGGTGTAGAGGGTGGCTCAATAAGCGGGAATCAGACTATCGTAGAGATCAGAGTATGGGCGTACAGACCTATCGGCGCTACGGGCGCAGTTCATACCCGGTGCGCTCTACGACTTACTTCGACACGAAATCGGCTATCAGGCGCTGGTGATTACTTATGATGTTTCCAGTGTTTGCCCGTGCAAATATAGGCCACAGTAGACAAATGAACACGAAACATAGCGGCTATCTCTCGATATATAAGACCATGCTTACGAAGACGCTTCATAAGCCATACCTCGCCCTCTTTCAGCGTGGTCCATTTATGTCGCTCACCATGGGGACGATTGCCACGGCCTTTACGAAACATATTAGCGACGACGACATCCATGTTACCATTAATGGGTATTTCATCCCCAAGGTAAACTGATGGCCAAAGTCGAAGACAGGCACTACGATTTCTCCAAGGGCATCTACCGCCTCATTGAGCCCCATTCGCCCGAGTATCCCCCCGGCGCCACCTGGACCCTGCTCAATATGATCTACGAGCGGGACTCGACCGAGCCGGAAAAGATGAAGGGCACGACGCGGATTGGGGGCACCACCGACTTTGGGGGCCGCGTGACGGGTCTGTTCGACCACAACGAGGGGACGCGCCTGCTGGCTTGCGACTCGGCCGGGGTGATTAACGAACGGTCTACGGGCGATTTCAGCGCGGCTACGGGGGGCACGGGCTTCGATACGGACGACGATACCCGCTGGTCGGGCACCGACTTTTACGGTGTTACCACGGGCGCGCTACTGACCATCCTGACCAACGGGGTGGACGCCCCGCAAAAGTATACAGCGAGTGCGGGCGTCTCTGCCTTGGGGGGCTCTCCCCCGGCTACGGGTCAGTATCCCGTCCAGTTTGTCGGCCGTCTGTGGATGGCCGAAGGCTCTGTGCTGCACTACAGCGCGGTGGATGATGCGGAGGACTGGACCACGTTGGGCGGGTCCTTTGCCGTAGACGGGCGCTCAGGGGCCATTACGGGCATGACCGTCTTCATGGACCACCTATTTATCTTCAAGCGCGACCGCATATTCCATATCTCGCCTGAGTCCACCATCGAAGCCTCGTCCATCTGGCGCGTGTCGGGCAGCGTGGGCTGCCCGTCCCACTTTACGATTAAGGAAGGCAGCGGCATTTCCGAGGGGGCGCTATACTGGCTTTCGGACAACGGCGTATCCGCTATGGCCCCCACCGAGCGCACGGGTGGGTTTCGCCCGGTGAATATCTCCGAGCCGATCAAGCCCATCGTGGACCGGCGGCTCAAAACGGCCCAATCCACCGCCTGGGCGCTGTTCGACGAAGACCGCGCCGAATACTACCTACAGTACGGCACGGCCTCGAGCACCCCGTCTGAGGGCGTCATTGCCAACACGGCGCAGAGCAAGACGCGCCGCGTGAGGTGGACCAACCACGACTTTAACAAACTGACCGCCGGTACCTTGCTGCGGGTCTCGGGTGAAGAGATTGCCGTACAGGGCGATACCAACGGGCGCGTGTATCAGATGCACCAGGGCTACGACCGCAATCAATCGGCTTATGTCGCCCGCTTCCAATCCCCTTCCTTTTCGCAGGGATGGCCCAACTACATGAAGCGGTACCACCGGCTTTTTATGGACGTGAAGGCCAACGGCGATTACGCCATTGACACGTCCCTGGTCATGGGCCGCAAGAATTGGCCCGAACCGGGTGGGTCCACCGAAGTGCTGAACAACCTGGGCTCGTCGGACGGGTGGGGTGTGGGTACTTGGGGCGCGGCCGTGTGGGGCGGCTCGGGGTTGGCCGGCAAGTACATTCGCCCCACCAAGGTCTCCCGGGGCTACTTTATACGAGTGCAGTGCCAAACCAGCGGCACGGACGACTGGTTCAAGGTCAACGGCCTGGTCATTGAATCCAACCGCACGGGCCGGCAAATAACCGCCGCTTAAAGGATAAGAGTATGCCTACTCCAGTACTGGATGCGTTTACCGACAACAGTTTAAAAGACGGCACGGGCGATGATATCGGCGGGGTGGAAGTCGATGCCAACCCGACCATTATAGCCAAGTTGCTGGACGCCACCTCCGCGACCGTTTTGGGCCAGGACGGCTCTACGGGAGTGCGCTTTGAGTTGATGGGTTGGTTTGAAGACGCCAACGCCGCCGCCTCGGTGCAGGATGTGGCCTTTTTGGAATGGGACCCGGCCGACGGGGGCAATATGACGGACGGATCGTCGGGTATTGGTACTGTGTGGAAAATGCCCGACGACGCGGACACGCAGACCAACTACGCGCGACTGGACGTAAGAATGGTCAACGATGCGGCTGCTGCCGATGCCGCTGAATTTGTCCTTGAAACAGCGGTAGGGGGTACCTTGACCACGGAAGTATTCCGCACAGGGGCCAATGGTACCATTATCAACGACGACAGCAACGATCTGGACTTTCGAGTAGAAGGGGCCAATAACGCCAACCTGATTTTACTGGACGCAGGCCAGGATGCCCTGTCCTTCGGGGGCGCTAATGTGGACGGGGCTGCCCTGACCTTAAACAACCTGACCACGCGCACGGCGATCACGTCTGTGGGCCAGCAGGCCCATATCCCGGCTCAGACCCAGAACTTTGATAATGGGTCCGGCACCATTGCCATCGGGGCGGCCAACTTTATCGGCATCCCCACCATGACCGGGGACACGGCCACCCTGACCATGACCAACGCCGCCACGCTCTATATTCAGGGTGCGCCGGTAGCCAGCACCAACGTAACCCACACTACCGCCGGGTATTCCCTGTGGGTAGATGCGGGCACGGTGCGTTTTGATGGGGGCGGCCAGATGACGGGCACCTGGTCGGACTTGGGCACCGTTACGACCATAGACATCAACGGGGGCACTGTAGATGGGGTGACAATTGGAGCGGCGGCCGCTCCCACTGTTACCGATTTGGGCAGTGTGGCTACGTGCGATATTAACGGGGGCTCGATTGACGGCACCACGATTGGAGCCGCGTCCGCCGCCGCAATCACCGGAACCACCATCACGGCGAACACGAGCTTTGTAGTTGGAAACACTACCTACACCAGCAATACAATCACGCAGGCTACCGGGGCGGCCTTGAATATAGCGTTATCCGCCGCCGCTGGTGATGATTTTACGGTAGATACGACCAAGCTGGTGGTTGAAGGGGATGATGGGCACGTAGGCATTGGTACAGCCGGTCCCAGTCAAATGCTGGATGTGCGAGGAACGGCTGTAACCGAAAGTGCCTTTGACAGTACCATAAAATCGCTGGACGATACAGCCTTAGCCGCCGATGTAGGGGCAGGTATTTTGTTTGGGGGCGTGTACCAATCAGGAGGTGGGCAGACGGCCTTTGCTGGGGTGCGGGCAGCCAAGGAAAACGGCACAGACGGTCAGTTTGGGGCGCATTTGGATTTTTACTCGCGGGCCAATGGTGCCAGTTTAGTACGGCAGTTCCGCGTGGCGGCCGACGGGGGCATCTTCTGCACCACCCTACTAGCCGCCGCTGCTTCAACCGATGTCAACATCAACGGCAGCAATGAACTGCACTCGGTTACGTCCAGTGCCCATTATAAAGACGAGATTACAGGGGGCGTGGATTCAGATCGAATCTATGACTTAAAACCGCGCATGTTTACCTGGCGCGATCCAGATGGAGTACCTAAAGGTTGGGCGCAGGAAGTGGGCGATCCAGGCTTGCGCGACTTTGGCCTAATTGCCGAAGAGGTGTATGAAACCATGCCCGAATTGGTAAACATGAAGGACGGTAAACCTTATTCGGTGCGCTATCAAATGCTATCGGTTTTGTTGCTCAACGAACTCAAAAAGTTAAAGGGGACCGCTTAAATGGCGACTAATACGAACATTAAAAACGCTTTGTCTTTTCCTGCGTCGGCCAACAATGTACTTATCACGGACGGGCGCACGGTAGGCAACGCTGAGCTGACCCGCATACAAGATTGGTTAGACGCTGAATACGCTACTCAATTGGTGGTGTTGGGCAAAGCCAATGTAGACGCCGACGATATGGCCGCTGTACTGTGGCGCGTCATAGCCAATCAAGTGAAACGGCACGAAAAACAAGTGGCCAAAGCGGCCCTGGCACCTCCCGCTGAGTTGAGCGAATGACCGCCGACCAGCTCAACACCAAGATTGCCCAACTGAACGAACAGGCCAAGGCGATCAATGCCCAATTGCAAGCCCAGTCTCCTGAAATGCAATTGGTATTGGGCCAGATTAAGGCCCTGGAAATGGTGAAAGCCAGTTTAAACGGAGAGGCAAAAGAACATGCCCCTGATCCCGATCCTGTTGAAATTCCTCAAGGGTAAGGCTATTGTACAGTTGGTCGCTCGTATTATACTGAAAGCAGGTTGATATGTGGAGTCAAATCAAGGACCGCATCCCCGCCTTTGTCTCCAAGCGCATTGGCGCGGGCGTAGCCGGGGTGGCCGTGGGCCAGGTGGTGGACGATCCGAATATACTCTGGTACACCTTGGCCCTGATTGCGTCACAGACCCTGATTGACTGCGTAACCGCATGGCGCGACGGCTCCTAAGATACCGCAAGCGCAAGTCGCGCCTGCGCCGGGTGCTGGTGGCCAAGGCGGCGACGTTGTTGGGGGGTGCCCTGGCCATGGCCGGGCACATGCTGCTCAAGTCGTGCGATAAGCAACCCCAGACCACGCCGCAAAGCCCGTTGCCGCCCCGTAACGCCGAGGAGGTCTTGCAGGAGTACTCGGGCGATCAGATCGAGCCGCCCGCCTTTTATGTGCCGCACCTGCTATCGAGAGATCCGTACTATGTGGTGCACTGGAGCCCCGACTGATGAATCGGTCCGATCCCCTGGAGCGCCGCGTAGAGCAACTGACCAACCTGAACCAGCGGTTGCAGGATCGGGTGCGGCAACTGGAGGCCGATAACAAGCTGTTGCGGGACCATAAGGGGGTCCCCGCTTCCCAACCCAAGGCGCGGGGGGTGCTGGACAAAAAGGGCCAGGTGGATGTGGGCAAGGCGGCGGCGGGCAATGTGAGTGCGGGCGTGATTATCATGGCCATTTACGCTATATTCAGGGAGGGGGGCTGGCCCGTGGGCTCGGAGCGATTCTGGACGGATGAGGGGATTTACGCTGTGTTGTTTGGGGTGCTCAATACCCTGATTGCCGCCGGGTATAAGGCCGGCAGAAAGTTTGACTGATGGCACCGGAAGCCAAAGAACGGCTCATGTCGAACGTGCAAGCCTGGGCATCTATTGTGGTGCCTGTGCTGCTGTCCTTGACGTTGTATATCCTGGTGGATATCAAGGCCCGCATGGACATGGCGGTGGACAACCAGGAAAAGCTGGCGGGGGCGTTCAATCAACACTTGATCCAGCACCCCGACGACGCCTTGTCGGTGCGGATTGCGCTCCTGGAGCAAAAGGTGGACGACCTGACCTTCAAACAAAGAACTGAGGACTGATATTATGTGGGGAGCATTGGCAGCTGAGCTACTGCCCACCATACTGGGCAGTCTTTTTAATGATGGGGGTGGCAGTGGGGGCTACACCAACGAGCAGCGCCGCCTGATTGACGCCCAGGCCAGCATTGCCGAGTTGATGCGGAAGCAGATGGAGCACCGCTTCAACCGGGTAGAAATGCCCTTCCTGGAAACGGCCATGCAGGATGCGTTTGGCTATGGGCAAAACCTGCTACAACGCCCCCGGGACGTAATGTGGGCGCCGGGTATCTTTGAACCGCAGTTGACGGCCAAGAACGAGTATGCGCCTGCCGCCCGACCTGAAGCCGGTGGGGCCACAACCGACCTACCTGTTACCCCTGAGCCCCCGACTTCGGAGATTGAGGGTGGACTGGCCGACGAGCGGGTGGCGCCGCCAGAACGCTACCCCATATCCATGTGGACCCCCGAAGAGATCAAGACCAACCTGTTCGATCCGCTGGCCCAGTTTATGGGACCGGCGGGTCCCCTGGTTAATATTGAACCGGGCGCCTTTACGGCTCTGGGTGGCGAAGGCGGGCGCAGTCAGTTCGATATGCCCGAAGGGCCGTTGGTGGATCTGGGCCAGTTTGGTTCGCGCCCCTTCTTTGAAATGCCCGAAGGCCCCCTGGTGGATCTGGGTCAGTTTGGTTCGCGCCCCTTCTTTGAAATGCCGGAAGGGCCGCTGGTAGACTTTGGGGAGTTTGGCTCCAATCCTTTGGTCAACTTTGCCGAAGGGGCTGTGCGGGGTGGTGCCGGGGGTATGGGCGGCGGCGGCGCAACTATGCAGATGCCCGAAGGGGGCTTACTGCAATTACCTGAGAAGCTGATCAACTTTGAGCCGGGTTCCGTCATGGGCGGCGAAGGGGGCGCGGGTGGCGCGTTTACTATGCCCGATACACCCTTGCTTAACATTGAGGAAGGGGGCATAACGGCGATGGGCGGAACGGGAGGGGGGCTTGCTATGCCCGAAGGCCCCTTGGTAGATTTCGGCGACAGTCCATTGGTCAACTTTGATCCCAATTCCGTTGTAGCCCAAGGGGGTGCTGGGGGCGCCGGGGCCGAAACGGGGCCGTTTAATATGGACGCTTTCTTCCGGGGCATGGAAGGTCTGATTCCACAGGGGGGCGATACACCCGGAATCACAGGGGCCGACATGGTGGCCTTGGCCGAAGCCATGCAATTGGACCCCAGGGCCTTCCAGGGCATGGTCAACTTCGAGACCGGTGCCGTGCAAGGGGGTGCTGGGGGCGCCGGGGCCGAAACGGGGCCGTTTAATATGGACGCTTTCTTCCGGGGCATGGAGGGCCTGATCCCCCAGGGAGGCGAGACGCCCGGCATAACCGGGGCCGATATGGTAGCCCTGGCCGACGCCATGCGGTTGGATCCAGGGGCCTTTCAGGGCATGGTCAACTTTGCGGAAGGGTCAGTTCAAGGCGGCGCTGGGGGAGCAGGGGGCTTGGGGGGCAGCGGCGGGATCGGCCTGGGCGGCCGTGGGGGCACGGGCTTGGGCGGATCGGCTCAGGGCGGCACGGCGCAAGGGGGCACGTTCGCCCCTGCCTTCTCGCCGGTGAACAACCCGTCCAATGTGTGGGATTTGAACAACGGAGTTGTCAATGTGCCCCCTGGGGACGATGTGTCCCCCGGCAGCGACACACCCGTAGTGCCCCCTCTGGGTTCAGCCGGAGACAGCGGCTTTCCTGGTTCGGGTCTGGATGATTTTATGCGCTATTTCTTCGGCCCGGAGACCACCGGGGACCGAGGCCTGGAGTTGGATGATTACGTGAAGACCTACTTTGGAGAAGGAGGCGATCAGGGCACTAACCTTTACAAAGGGTACGAAGCGCCTACTTTTGCAGAAGGAACCAAGCCTTTTATTGTTGGAGACGAAGGCAGATACTACCACCAACCCTTTGAAGAGGGCGATCAGGGCACTAACCTTTACAAAGGGTACGAAGCGCCTACTTTTGCAGAAGGAACCAAGCCAGCCATTACAGGTGATCCCGGTA
>Ga0209756_1001374_pt1 | contig 22630 bp, 40 predicted proteins | sample ETNvirenome_6_85_FD_184071 | JGI IMG/M metagenome (GOLD analysis project Ga0209756, IMG submission 184071) | Marine viral communities from the Pacific Ocean - ETNP_6_85 (SPAdes) (version 3) | ecosystem: Environmental > Aquatic > Marine > Oceanic | place: Pacific Ocean | collected 2013-06-19 | reverse complement strand
ACACAGACAATAAAGGCATCCCCAGAATTAGAGAGGTTTTGCTTGCATACCCCGATTCAGAGTCCAACGCAAAGAAGCGTGCTTATAAATGGAAGATGATTCTAGAGATTCCCAACCTTCGGATCCGTAAGGCAACACCAGAGGATCGCAGGAAAAGGTCAAAGAAAAAGAAATGAATGATGTATGGACAACATGACCCATTGTGTAAAGGAACAACAACATGACGTGACCATTTAAACTATAATATTTGACCCCTGGAGAATTAATAGTACCTGGGTTCAATGTCTGCAATGAACTCACAAGACCCGCAGCACACAACATGGGAGTCGAAAGCAGGCTAGCGAGGGAGACGCGGTTAAGACAGCGACCCTCCAGGGGTTTTTTTAAACAAGAGAATCGTATGAACAAGAATGATAAGAGAACAGAGCAGCAGCAAGTTGATGTCTTTGAAGAGATTTCTGCCGAGGATACAAAAGATAATATTGTAACCAAGGACAAAGAGAGAGTAGAGAAGAGTAAAAGACTAGAAGACCTTGCACAATCTATGAGCAGTATAAAGTGGGCTAATGATCCACTTGATTGGTAAATTAATTAATAGGAGACAATAACCAATGGAAACATTTCTTTATTTCATGTCAGGGCTTACACTTGGCATTGCAATGACATATACATATTACGACGCTAAGGCAAGACGCGAACGAATGGATGCAATGTTCGCTAAGGTCAAGGCAATGGATCACACTAGTGAGCGTCCTCAATAAAATGACACGAGCATCATATACAATCACAGCGTATAACAGGGAGACACAAACGTTCACCACTCTGGCACATATTATTGCCGAGGATTCTCAAGACGCAAAAGAAAAGTTTATTAAAGACTATTACTGGAAGCAACCAAACGAGAACGTTTCACTAATTGTTCAGCCTCCCGTTTGCAGATGAAGTGATAAGGAATAATGTGGGGAGAAGTGGAGTAAAGTGGAAGACTAGGGAAATAAGCTAACGGCATTGGGTAAGCTTGGTAACAAAGATTATATAATGGTAAGGAAAGGGAGGGGAGGAAGGTGGGTGATTTAATACACACTCAACCTCTCGCTGTCAACCTCTCATTGTAATTATTACCTTGACAACCTTTTGACATCTTTTTCCTTGACAATCCCCGTAGAATCGGTTACATTATAGATGTAAAAAGGGGGAGAGAGCATGGACTGCCGAGAATATAAAACCCTCTTGACATTCACTTTACAACTTTTCACTTGCTATTCCCCCCTACAGATGCTATATTATATATGTAAGGAAGAGAGATGACCCCAGCTATTAAAGACCACGGGCGGACCATCCGGGCGCTGTTCGATCTGAATCGCCACACTGCGCGGCTGCTCATGAATGAGCCGTTCTTTGCTGCGCTCTCGCGCCGGATTGATAAACGTAGGACGACTACCATCCCAACTGCGGGTGTGATGGTTGACCCGCAGACTGCTCAATTCGTTTTGTTGTACAACCCTGAATTCTTCGAGAAGCTGACTGATGTTCAGAAGCTCGGAGTTCTTAAGCATGAGTTCTACCACCTTGTCTTTGAGCACGTCACTGGACGTAAGCCCGAGGGTGGTCTGACCAAGATTGACAACATCTGCATGGACCTCGCGATTAACTCCCACCTTCGTGGTGAGTTGCCCGAAATGTGTTGTATGCCCGGTGAGGGTCCGTTCGAATGGGCTCCGCTCGGAAAGACCTACGAATGGTACAAGGCAAACTATCCTAAGAACGACGAGCCCGAGGAAGGCGAAGGCGGCGAGGGTGGAGAAGGCGGCGAGCCCGGTGAGGGTGGCGGCGAAGGTGGACAGCCCGGTGAAGGCGGAAGCGGAAATCAGCCCGGTTCGTTCGATGACCACTCCGGTTGGGGCGAGGTAGATAATACTATTAATGAAATTGCCAAGGAACGTCTGAAGGAAGGAATCAAGAAGGCTGCTCAAGAAGCAAGCCAAGCTGGCTCCTGGGGTTCGGTTCCTGCGGGCTGTCGTGAAGACATCCTTCAGGGTCTACGCTCTCGCATTGACTGGAAGAAGGCTCTGAGGTATTTCGTTAAGACCACCCAGAGGGCTAACAAGCGGTCAACTGTCCGTCGAATCAACAAGCGCTTCCCTTACATTCACCCCGGCAAGAAGGTACAGAGGACCGCGAAAATCGCTATCTCCATTGACCAGTCCGGTTCGGTGGACGATGAAATGCTGGGCTTGTTCTTCGACGCTCTCGACAAGCTGTCTAAGATTGCCACTTTCACGGTGGTTCCCTTTGACACCGAGGTGTGTGAAGACCACGTATACGAATGGAAGAAGGGACAGCGACACAAGAAGGAACGGGTGCGCTTCGGGGGTACCTGCTTCAACGCTCCTACCAAGTGGGTTAACGAGCGGAGCTTTGACGGTCACATTGTGCTGACTGACCTGTGTGCTCCTAAGCCTGTCAACTCCAAGTGCAAGAGGATGTGGATTACTACGAAGCAGTACGCCTCTCGTCCCTACTTCGACACTAAGGAAATCATTCTCGCGGTAGACTAAGAAAAGCGCCGAGAGTAATAAAAAAAATAAAGATAAACATTAACATTAGTAATAGTAGTAGTAATAGTAGTAATAACAATAGAGAGAGAGGAAGAGAGAACACATGACAAAACATCTAAGGCTAATCATTGCAGCAGGTGCACTAGACGTACTAGTATACATTGCACTAGGCTACACAACTTACCATTACTTTACATGTCCAGCGGTATAGTAATAATGTTAACAGACCAAGACTTATACATAGCAGCAGCCATGGCATTAACTCTCCCTATAGTACTAGGGATAAGCGAGCTACTACTATACATACAGAGTTGACAAAGACTTAACAAGGCAGGGGACCACCCCCCCCTCCCCCCCCCGAGGTATGTGCCACGGGACTATATAGGGGATATATGACGACTAAGTATACGCGACACACCAGTAAAAAAACCCAGATTTAAAGACTCTCAAAAAATGCGGAGAAAAAAATAACAGACTTTGAAATAGAGCGCTACCATTTCCAAGTAGGAGATTTAGTACGCCGATATCAGGTAGGCGAACCACAGCAGATGTTTATGTACGATGTCAGAAGCCTAGGCGTCGTAACCCGAACAATAGACGGGAAACACGCCGAAGTACACGTATATTGGCAACAATCTAAAAGAGTGAGTTATTATTCCGCATATGCAGCAGAACATGTATTAATATTAGTTTCAAAAGCAAACCATAATGGCGAAGAATAAAGATATAAAAGACAAAGAGCAAAAACAAAAGCAAAAGCCAGATCTTGACAAGGGCGATTTGGTCAAGTGGTACGAATATTACGCCCATGGCGATATTGTACGCGATGGTGGCGTGGGTATCGTACTAGAACCACCTGTTGCCCAAGAAGGGTTGACACGATCTATCAATTACCGCGTCAAGGTATACTGCATAAAAAAGTATGCAGCGCAATGGTTTCATATATCAGAAGTAGATTTAATTAAAAAAGGCACATACAAGCCGGATAAAAATATCAAGAAGGAGATATAATGTCAATTTGTATTACATGTGAAGAAGAATATTCAGATAAGCGCCATGCGCTGGGGTACAGTACGTGCCTTGATTGCGGAGAAGCCGAAGCAAGGGTAATCTCTCAGGGGCGGGCGAATGCCAAGCTTCGAGAAATGACCCCTTATCTTTCTGGCTCGCTCGCGCAGCCGGATGTGCTGTTTGACAGCCGCCCTGGTTACAACACGGGATATACACCCGGTAAGCCCGCTAAATCCATTAAATCATAAGCAAAACGAATATTTTTTGAATATTAGTCTAACCATGGTATAGTTACTTTAAAGAGGTTACGTATTATGTCAAAGTTTAAAAAGAAAGCTGCTAAGCTCTTTAAGATTGATTTAGAAGACTCACTTGAAGAGCAACTTAAAGATTATCTTAAAGATTCCGATGTTAACTTTATCGAGGATCCCTGGGATAGCAGCGCGGCTATTAAACCTGATACATTTGATACACCTCACGTTTCCAATGGAAATGAATTCTATGATTCGTTAATGAAGTTATACATTAATGATTTAGAGTATCTTACGCGAAATATAAAACCTAAGCGCTATTATGCGATATCTGGTTCTGGGCCCGCGTGGTATTTTGAACCTCATACTAGAACATTTGTCAAAACAGAGCGAGGCATGCAAGTGCTTGTTCTCGCTGAAGACGAAGATGATTCGGGAAGGCTGCTTGTGCAAACTATGAATACATTAATCATGGTGCCTAAAGAGGAAATATTGGATCTTGGTTACAATTGATTATGAAATTATGGAGAACTAGTGACGGTCACACCGTATCATTTAATGATATACTTAGTGATATCAAAGCCCACGTCTTAAAAAATGGCTTGATATATATTGGCACTGATAGCTTTATATCGAAAAGCAAGTGTACATTCGCTAGTGCAATATGCTTACATGGGGCTGATGGACAGTCTGGGGGAAAATATTTTTTTCGTAAAGTTTCTCTGCAAAGAGAAAAATTTTCGGGTTTAGTTCATCGAATAACACAAGAAGTCCAACAGTCAATCGAGATTGCGCTGATGGTCACCGATAACGTTCCTGATGCTGAGATTGAACTGCATCTGGATATAAGCCCCGCGCACAAACAAAACGGAACGAGTCAATTTGCCGATATGTTAACCGGCTTTGCAAAAGGTTCCGGCTTTAACGTTAAAATCAAGCCCAATGCCTGGGCATCACAGTCGGTTGCTGATAAGCATTCTAAATAAGCGGTTTCTATTCTAGGAAACTATTTATTATCGGAATTTACTATGCAGCAATTAATGGAAAATTGGCGACACTTCTTAAATGAAAAAGAAGGTCAAGAAGACTATGATGCTGAGTTTCTAGCCTTTCTATATTCTGATAGAGTTAACGCTCTTATGAGGGATCCTTCTTTAAACGAAGTTGAAAGCCTTGAAATGAAAGCAAAGAGATTAGGCAAAAAATATGGGATCCCCATTGCTCTCGCTCTATCAATACTTAGTGGCGGTACCGCGCAAACCCTTGGCAGCGCATATTTAGATTATATGAGCCCTCCTGAACAAGCCCAACAAATGGAAGTTCCGAGAGCCAGTCGCTCAAATCTCCCTCCAGGCTATTCTGATTTAACCAATGCCGATGCAATGGAGAAAGCGTGGCAAGAGATGGATAAAAAATTTGCTCAATTTGGCGATGCGGCTCCTGTTAAGGGAGGCTATCCAACAGTAGAGGGCTTCAAGGCGTTTGTGCACATTCCCGCCGATGGCATTAGTGGTGATGATATTTTACCAATGTCTCTAATGACCGCTGATGAATATAGAGCCTTTATTGTACAACTATTAGAAGAAGGAAGCGATGCAGATGTCGAGCGGTTACAGAAAATGGTTTTTGGTAGCACGGCAAAATGGCTTTCAGGAACTGGTGACAAAGACTTTAGAGTGTCAAACACCGGCTACCCCATATTGCCGCCAGAATGGTCAGTAGCGCATAACGTATTGGCAACAGATATGGAACAAAGAATATATAGTGTATTGGACTATGTGGAAGCAAATCCTGAATTGGCAGATGCTGTGGCGCAGGAAATGAATTTGCAAAGCGCTGATCAAATACAAGATCATATGTACGGGCAATTACTTAAATACGATCTGTTAGACAAATAGTTACATAAAAGGGTTGACAGTCTATAGCACATATGCTATATTATACTTGTAGGAGAAGTCAATGACATACCTTAGAACAATCGCTGGTGGATTCATTTTCGGATTTGCTTTTATGCACATATTGAGTGCACAAAGCGACGAAACAATTTACATTGATAAAGAAATGTATGAGGATGAGGATATTATAACGTTGATTTATCTTGATCTCTCAGAACTATAATAGATTCTCTTAAGAAAGAAAGTTAAAGCGACGTTTATCAATAGATAGAACTATTTATTTGCAGAGAGGACACCTGCATGAATATTTCCAAAAACCGCTTAATTCAAATTATCAAAGAAGAGCTTGAACAAGAAGCCGCTCCAGGCTTTGACGTTCCAGTGAGAGATGTGGAGATTAATGAGCCGCCAGGAGGTGGCGCAACCGACCCCACTGCTGTTGCGGCTAATATTTTATCTATTATCGGTTCTCACGCTCAGCCCGAGCATGTAATATTAGCATTTGTTGAATTGCTCAACCCTGTTCAGAAACAACATCTTGCACAGATTCTTGTTAACTCCCTTGCCGGTGGCGGAGCAATGGAAATGGATCCACCTTCCGCGACCCAAGAACCAGATCGCCCAGAGTCCGAGTATGGCGCAAAAACAGGCATGGGCTTTGTAAAAACCAGAGAAGACCTTGAAAGAATGATTGGAAATGAGTTAGTAGCCCTTCTTGGAGAAACCATAAAATGAAACTTACAAAGAAAGTATTAAGAGAGCTTATAAAAGAAGAAATAGAAAACATATCAGAGGCTAACTTTGACGGCAAGACCGGTAAACCTTTAACGCTAAAAGGGTGGCAAATGATATCCAAATTACCGAACAACCCCTATTACAAACAGGCAATGAAGATGCTGGCGAGTGGTGAGTGGCGCAAGGAACTCGCTGGTGGGGGTGGCTCTGTGGACCAGCGCTCCGCACAACAACAGAAGCTTGCTGTCGGGCAACAGTCAAATGCTCTAATAAAAAAATTCGTTCAGATAGACCGAGACTTCCAAGCTGCTGTGGCAGAGCTAGACAAATTTACCGAGGCAGGTATTGCAATGTCGGAATTGAGCATGGCCAAAAAGCTTGTAGCGCCACTCGGTGAACTACCGTTCAATATTGCGAGAGCCGTGAAGGCACACGGATCCGCGCAACAGCAGACCAGAGATCGACTGGCGCAAGCCAAAGTGAGAAAATGAAACTAACCAAATCCATACTTCGTAACCTCATTAAAGAAGAACTAGTAGCCGTCAAAGGCGGACTAGGCTCTATGCGTCTCGACCAGATCCAAACCGATCTCCGTCGCAAGCTAGAAGATCTTCTTGCCCGAGCAGATGCGGGAGCATATCACACCATTGGTAAAAATGAACTTGATGTATTAGCCAATATGTGGTTAACCGTTTCAGAAGCAATCCCGCGAGATCTCGATGAACAAGACGAAGAGAGAATTAAACTTCAGCAGAGGGGCATCACAAAAGGTGCACAGGCACAACAGCTTCGCCAAACAGCTAAAGGTGTTCAAACAGGAGAGATCGGCGGCGAGTTTACAAATATAGAACGAAGCCTCGTCCAACAAATAGCTACAGTTATAACAGATATTGCATCTGCACCTGATGTCGATTTAGGACAATATAGATCACAGGTCAACACGATTCTTAACCGACTCAAGAAAATGACCGGAGCAGTCACAGCGGAGCCGGGACAAGAACAAGAGGAAGCTTAGCCAATGTCCGAAATGAAACTCATAATGGAGCGCTGGGATAATTATATATTATCGGAACAAGCTCCCCAGCAAGATGACATTAATACTGTCGGGGAGTTGAGAAAAGTGATACGAACTTTTAGACAGGCTAAGGGAGCTAAGGGAGCCGCCAAAGCCGGTGCCGAGATGACCCTTCAATCGATTCCCATTGCCAGTAATATATATAATGTGTTGTCAGCAGCCAAAGATGCTAAAGAAGCGCTGTCGGGACTAATGGGTATGGATGATAAATTTGTAACACAGGCGGGCTTGGGTAAACTAAACGTTGATGACAATATTCAAAAGATCGTTGATGATAGAATTGAAGCAGCATTTATGAATCACGTTCTTGAAAAGATTGATGGAATGGGTGAATTTGAAGAGATTCCAGATGTTAATCAAATGCTTCAGGATTTCTTGGAGGACAAGTTTGATCACCATTCGGTTAAAAGATAATATCTTTTCTATAGCTTCAAAAACATCTATATACTTTAGATGTTTAAGGTTGGCGACTTAGTAAAGCGTATAAAAGTATTATCTGTTATCGGCATTGACAGTGAATGGATTGAATACGATAACCCTAATGGCGATTATGGAGTTATTATAGACATTGAACAGCCTATTAACGAATCTAAACTTCTTGATCTTACATATCCTGAAGTTTTTGTAAAAGTATTCTGGCAAAAAAATGATATCGGTGCAATATGGCATTGGGGTGACGAAATTATCGTTATTAAAAAAGCAGATAAAGGTTGACAAGCTTTGTGTGATATGTTATATTATTAACATAGGAATTACATAGTATAATGATTTGGAATTATAAAAAAAGAAAAAAACCAACAGACTCCATTGGTTTAAAAGAAGCAGTATATTCTGCTTCTATTAGTTTGCTAATGTTACTATTTATAACAGGATTAGTATTAAGAGAGGGGATGTATGAAGGACACAAAGCTCGCAAAGTTCGCAGAACGAATTAAAGAAAAATTCAGAAAAATGATGAAAACTCCATTAAATGAAGAACCATTTGGATTTCGGTCTTTAGAACGATTAGATATTGGGGATCTTGTTGCGTGGTCTGAATTATCTGCAAATGGGCAAGAAAAAGATCAAAAAATTGGTATTATTTACGATTTATACTTAGATAGAAGGGGAAATAGGGACGTTGCCCTTGCAAATGTGCATGAAATTACAAATAGTAAGAATAATTTAGTCCTTTTAGGCAGACAAAAAGAAGTTTTAGTCGTAACACTAGAAATATTATCCAAAGTTAATACAAATAATGAACTATTTTCCATATAAAATTTACTGTGACATGGATGGAGTGCTAGTGGACTTCGAACGTGGAGTTGTAGACGCCACTAATAAGCAGCTAGCTAGCAAAAATCCTTTTAGACCCAAAGCAGCAGCCAAGATTTTTAAAGAATTGGGGCGCAATTACATCACATTGGATGATATTAAGAAGGGTTCTCCGACAAGCAGCAGAGCAGCCAGAAGTTACATGTATGCTTTGGTTGAAGATAATGAAGATTGGTGGGCAAAACTACCATGGCAACCCGGAGGAAAGCAGCTTTGGTCCTATATTCGCCAATTTAACCCTGAAATCCTTACCGCGCCCATGGACAAAGGTGGAAAAAAAGGATCTTTACCTGGAAAGTTGCGTTGGGTCGAAAAAAACCTAAAAATTGATCCCAATAGAGTCACTTTTGAGCACGAAAAGTGGAAATACGCCGTTTCAGAGGATGGGGAGCGAAATATTCTAATTGATGACTTTCCATCTAAGATTGACCCATGGGATAACGAAGGCGGAATCGGTATTTTGCACATAAATGCTGATACTACAATTAAAATACTTAAATTGCTTAAAAAGACACACGAAGCATCATAAAAAGCAACGTTTTTTCATAATTATACTTAATTTGGACACTATTTATAGTGTCCTTTTTATATTTGGTATCTTTAATGAAAATTTCATGCAAAAACCGATCAAACAACTCTATGGAACACATGGATCCATATTTACAAAGTTTTTTGCCATTTGCACAAAAAAGATTGGGTTTTAACAAGCCCCCGAGCATCTTTTTTGATTCAGATGCTGAAAATTCTAAAAAAGTACTGGGGAAAACAGGATATTATGATCCAGATGCATCAGAAATTGTAATTTTTGTCGATAATCGACATCCAAAAGATATTTTGCGCTCTTTATCACACGAATTAGTTCATCACGCACAAAATTGCCGTGGAGATCTAAATCCAGAAGTAGCAGGTGAGACAGGGCTAGGATACGCACAAAACAATGCACATATGAGAGGTATGGAGAGTGAAGCATACGAGAAGGGAAACCTTTGTATGCGAGATTGGGAAGATTCTGTGAAACTTCAGCTACAAGAAACTAATTATGTACACACAAAAGGAGATAATCATAAAATGGCAGCTTATGATGAATTAAAAGAACGAATTACTAAAAGTGTCGTTCAAAAAATGTTGGAGCGCAAGAAGCGCAATGAACCTCGTAATGACCGAGGTATACCACAAAGGTTGAAAGAAGATGAAGAGGAAACGATTGATACTCTTGAAGAAGAGGAAGAAATTGAAGAACGTAAAAAGCGTGACAACCCTCGTAACGACCGAGGTATACCACAAAGGTTGAAAGAAGACGAGTCAGAAGAAGAAAAAGAACCCACAGGAAGCTGGCAAGATAGGATCGATCAACATAAGCGCGAAAGAGAGGGCGAAGAAGCGGAAGAGGAGACTCTGGAGACTCTTGATGAATGGTATCAAAAGGAGTTGTATCAAAAACTCATTAACAGATGGACACAGTAAATGAATTTGATAAATATATTGTTGTTTGGAAAGACGAGCAAGGAGGGAGGGTATATGAACCCTTCAGACAGCACGAGGATGCATATCAACACATGATTGAGAAGTTATCTGAAGGCAAATGGGCTTGTTTAAGTTCAAATGATAAGTTGCCAAAAATACATTATGCACATACAAGAAGGAGATAAATTATGGCGTCACCAAAGAAAAAATGGTTAAGAAGAAAATTACAGGAATTAGAAGCACAACAAGTCGAACCTGTTGTTGAAGAACCTGTAGAAAAGGTTGCACAAAAAGCAATAAGACGGGTTCGTAAGAAGTAGGGGGATTAACGAATGTCAAAACTAGACTTCGATGCAATGACAAGGCGATTTTTTCACAACCTTAAAGAAGGTAAAAGTGAAGATATTGGTATACGCGAGTATGTACAAGCTCTAACCGAGACATTAAGCTCGTTTACGCCGCGCACCTTAACAGAACAGCGCAGACTAGCAGTGGCAAAGCAACAACTTAAAGAAATAAAGCGTCACTCAAGAAAATTACAAGAAAGAGTTACGCGATTAGAAGAACAAATTAGTATTCTAGAAGAAAACAAGGAGGATTAATCATGGGTGGCGTTGCTGGACCAATGATGCATCTTTATGATGATTCTTCCTTAACATATAATCAAATCAAAAAAATCCTTTCCGCTGCTTCACGCGGAGAGATTGAGGGTACCGAAAAGGGCGATGGTTACAACATCTATCTCGGGTATGTCAATGGAAAGCCTCGCGCTGCGAGAGGAAAAGGCGATATTGCCGAAGGTGGTATGGATTTTGGATTACTTGCCGCCCGTGAGTTTAAGGGAGGTCCAGAAGTCCGCAAAGTTTATTTAGATGCTTTTAGAGCCTACGGAAAAGCACTTGACACCCTTTCAGATAAGGAATTAGCAGCAATTTTCGGAGAAAATGGGGAAATTTATTATAATACAGAAATTCAAGGTCCAAATGCCGAAAATTTAGTAAATTATGACGCAAATGTCCTTACTATTCACCACACAGGACACAAAATCTACAATCCCGAAACAGATAAATTAGAAATTATCGATGCAAGCGCAAATTCCGCAGCTTTAGATAAAGTGATTGATAGATTTGAAGAGGCGCTTCAAGGAGAGGCATTCTCTGTGCGAAGAACCGCAGCGCTTAAGCTAAATCAGTTAAGTGACGATTATGACCTTAACATTGCACTCAATAAGATGCAAAAAGCGGGTTTTTCGGGTAGTATGACCATTGAAGAGCACTTAGAGTCCAAAATAATGGAATATTTGGATGAAAAATTGGGATATTTCTCGGATGAAGTAAAACAAAACGCAGTTGATAGGATTTTGAAGAAGGAAGGTAGCCTAGGAATCCCACAGATTGCCAAAGGCTTTCCTGCTGCACAACGAAAAGTAATAAGCACAGTAATAAAATACGGTCCTGCACTAAAAAAGAAATATATATTCCCAATTGAAGATGCAATTCACGATTTCTCGGTTGAACTCCTGCGTGGACTTGAAAGCGCCTATATTCTTGATAGTAACGCAGAAGTGACACGACTTAAAAACGAAGTAGCAGAAGCAATCAAGACGATCCAGGCATATACTGGTCCCGGTGCCGAGGAAGCCCATGAAATACTTTATCAACAGCTTAAAAAACTTAAACACCACGGCAATATCAATACGGCTGTAGAGGGATTCGTTTTCCAACTTGGAGATCAGGTTTATAAATTCACCGGTAATTTTGCTCCCGCCAATCAACTTCTTGGGCTTTTTAAATATGGAAAGGGCCAAAAAATACCACCGATCCAAAGACAAAGCTTGAATGAAGATGAAACATATTTTGATCATCCTTCCGCAGAGGAAGTAGGTCCAGTCACAAACGAACCAAGTAATCCAGAAGACAAAAAGTTTCTTGTTTTGGTTCCTGGTGGATTTAAGCCACCTCATCTTGGACACTATAATCTGGTTAAGTCATATCTTGATCACCCATCTGTTGAAAGGGTTGCAATTGTTATTGGAGACTTAGAACGGACAGACTCTTCTGGACAAATCAGTATTGGTTTTGATGAAGCGGTTCGAACCTGGAAAGAATACGGGATTGCTGAGGGTCCAAATGTAACTTTTGTAAGAGCACGCAAAAGACTAAATAAACAGGGTCTAAATTATGAAAATCCAATGGCAGATGCTTATGATATAGTACAAGAAATTGAACCTTCGGAACTTAAAGCAGGAAATATGGTGGTTGCACTTGGAGCAAGCACAAAAGGTGGTGATTACGAACGGGCAGTTAAATTTGCAAAGTCCCATCAACCGGGAAGCAGATATTATCGTGATGGACTTACAGTAACAGAGCCTCCAGTTAAAGTTCGGGCAGAAGACTATACATATCCCGCTGGAAGCAAACACGCTGGCGAACCTATTAGTGCAACTTATATGCGAGACGCAATTGCTCAAAATGACTTAGAAGAATTTAAGTATCATATGCCTCCACAAATTTTAAAAAGCAAGTCTGATAAAAATCTCCAAAATCTACTGAATGCTTTAGCTGGAAGGGAAACCTCGGAGAAACACGACGAGCCAAACTATGATGATGATACCTCTGCTACGCCTCCTTTGAATCCTAGCGCCATCTACAATATTGCAGAGGGTGTGGACCTATACAATTTACTAGAGAAGGTTGTAGAGGACGATTTGGACGTGGAAGAGGCACTTGAAGAGATATCTTCGATGGCGGGAGGCAGCGTTGAAATTGGCGTCGGTGCAGGAAAAAGAGACAAGAAAAAGAAGCAGCCCACAATCTTTAGAGAAAACGAAGGCATAGAAGCCATGGAAGAACTCATTATCGATTATTTAAAAGAACATGGACCTTCAAGAATCCGTGATATCCGCAGGGCGCTTCAACCAATGGAAACACACTCTGGCTCCTGGACTTCGGCATTCGCTAATCTACAGGATGCAGGACGTGCAAGCTTCTACTACGAGCCTAACGGACCCTCTTATTGGTATTTAATTCCTGAACATCAACACTTAGTGCCCGGAGGTGATCCCCAGATGGTAATGTTTGAAGAGAATGGAAACGTATCAAAGGATCAGCTTGAAGCTCTAAAAATGCAGATAATATATTATTTGCTTGCCTGGGGTCCAAAACAGGATAAGGATATTATACATTACATCACCAAGCAGGCTCGCGGAGGACACTGGGAACATGTTTCCGAAGACGAGTTACGCAAATCCGTTTTCTGGGCTTTCTCTGAGCTTAAGAGCGAGGGTAAACTCGCCTGGAGACGAGAAGAGGGATCCCATGGGGTAAAGACAAATTGGTGGTATTTGATTCCTCAACACAGTGATTTGTTAACTCAAACAGGTGAGCAAGAAGAAATGTTCTTTCAAGAAGACAGAGGAGTACGAGGACAACCCGGCTCAAACAATCCTAGTGCGAGAGACGCAGACGATAGAACAAGTGAAGAAGACCCCGAAACAGGTAAGACTGGAAACGTCGGACCTAAATACAAAATAGCCCGAGAACAAAGTGAAGTTGACGAAGTTGTAAACTATTTATTAGATGTTGGAGTGTTCATAGGATGAAGATTGATAGACAAGAATTTTTGCAAGAATTAAGACTGAGAGAACAGATTAGAAAAGCAATTCGTGTTATTAGAGAACGCAAGCTATCCAAATACGCAAGCTTGCTAGAAGAAGAAATACGTCTTCGTAGCCTCGTTCGTAAGCTTCTTAAAGAAGAGGGCGAAGGAGATGAGTCAACTGGAATTTCATATTTAAGGATGACTCTCAAAAAGATAATTGGAGAACTGGAAACTGGCTATACTTCACTTCGCACGTCTAAAGAACAAAGAGATTCATATCGAACACATGTTTTAAACGCAGTTCAGGATTTGCTTGTACGAGGTGACACAAACTTTAATGCTACTCCCGATAAGGAACCAGATGAAAGAGTTGCAGAATTAGATGAAGCTATAACTGCCTCAATTGGTGATGGAGTACCAGATCCAAGAAAACGTATCGATATCGGCAGAGAAAAGCCGAACGAAGATCCTGCGGACGCAGAAAAAGCAGCAGAAGAGGAAGAGCTTGGTTCTTTTGCAATTTCTGGTCAAGATCTAACAGGTGCTAAAGGCGCACTGCGAAGTATGAAACAAATTGAAGATGAAATTATTAATACTTATGCCGATCTATATGATCCTAATGATCGTGATATATATGCTGATTATCTCCTTACTAATCTACAACTTTATTTTGATGAATTTGAAGACGAGCTTCAGAAGACACTACCAGAACCAGAAAATCCTGACTATGAACAAAGAAAGGCAGAGGCTCCACCAGAAGGTGCCGAACCTGAAGCCGATCCCCTAGCCGATCTCGGATTAATGCCTGAAGATTCTGATCCTCTATAAAATAAAAAAATATTTTAAAACTACTGTTAAAGTGTGATACCCTAGGATGGACGGTGGGCAAATGAGTTGGCAAAAGAAAAGAAAACGCCAAGGAAAAAACAGATATTATAGTTTATCTAAAAAATTAAGACGTGAACAAAAATCGAATGATACTTTTGAGGTTATGTTAAGTCAATTGACATTAGAAGAGGTCATCGGGCTCAAATTAGAACTAGCTAGCAAAACATTAGATGGTAGGTTATTTGGATTACCAGTTTGGGCGTCTTTACATAGTATAGTTCAGGACGCAGTTTTAAAATATACATTCTCAGCAGCTAGAACACAGGGTGAGGCAATGCGCTTTTTAGGACTTAAGAAAGTTGAAATGAGAAAGCTTCTTAAAAAATATAAAATAGATAATTATTTTTTGGAAAACTCACTTGACTAAAGTAATTATATAGGTTATAATATAACATTATAAGGGGACGAAACGGATTCGACAGGATAAGAAAAAAGAATAGTGCAAGTAGTCAACGATAACAAAGACTTAAAATATGTTATAAACAAAACAACTGCCAACGATAACGTTGCATTCAACGAACTCCGCTTAGCGGCTTAGTTGACGGGGCTGTCAATAACCTTGTTTACCAATATTGACTATCAGGTAGCGTCCTGTGAAAATAAAAAACCATACCAATTGGAACCCTCGGCTTTGCAAAAACGCTTTTAGCGGATTACCTCATTAAATATGAGAAAGGTGAGTGGGGCGCAACAGGTCAGTAAGCGTCGGTTGGGTTATCTGACTATCTTTGAACATTTGTGATAGTAAATGTTCTAAACTTGTGAATGACTTGAATTTAGACTTGTTGTGGACGCGGGTTCGACTCCCGCCGTCTCCACCACTTTCATAAACCAAAGGAAAAACCATGAAAACAGCAGAAGTTGGAAACAACGTAAAAGTACATTATAAAGGAACATTGTCTGATGGCACCATATTTGATAGTTCCTACGCTCGTGGGGAGCCTTTAAGCTTCACCGTGGGCACCTCAGAATTACTTGGCGCTTTTAGCACAGCCGTAGTAGGTATGACCGAGGGGCAGATAAAGACAGCAACATTGGCACCCGAAGAAGCTTATGGTCACCGTCGTGAAGATGCAATTCAACGCGCACCCAGATCTGCTTTTGGTCCCGATTTTGTATTTGAAGTCGGTGGTGCAGTACAGGGTAGCGGACCTGCGGGCGTATTTCTTGCAACAATCCAATCAGTTGAGGAAGACGAAATAGTGCTAGATGTAAATCACCCACTTGCGGGCAAAGATCTTACTTTCGAAATTGAATTAGTAGAAATTAAAACTGATAAAAGCACCACGTCGTCAGCAACCGCTACAATGCTAGAAGGGCTTAAGGTGGCTGATTTGCGTGCAGTTGCAAAGGAAAGAGGGCTTAAAGGTTATACAAAGCTTAAGAAAGCCGAATTATTAGAACTATTAGGTGCATGAGTTATTTATTTGTATTGTTAATCGGATGTCTTCCGCCATTAGCATATAAGAACTACGCAGGATCGAATTTTAATACAACACGAAGTCCGTGTGTAGATGCACTATATGTCAATCTGGATGCATCTGATTGCGATGACGCATTGATTCTTAATCTTAATGCTTCGGATCACTACATAATAAAATGCATTGATTATTATCCGGGCATTATAGATGACTGGACAATGCATTCTTTTTATATTACAAGTCGCTATAATAGCGAGAAAATAACAGAATTTGAGAACACTTCATACAAATGGTTTTGTTCAGACCGAAATATGATTTTATACACTAAAACAAGGAATTAAACTATGAATAAAATAATACTATTGTCATTGCTAGCTATTCCAGCTTGCAATACAAATAAAAATAATAATGATACAACTGATAGTGTCACTGACCAACCACATGATACACAAGGTAGAATATCTGGTTTCGCTATGAGTGAAACGGGTGCACCTTTGGATTTTGTATCTGTCAGGGCACAGGGATTGTTAACGCATACTGCCGAAGATGGCTCGTATACCCTCACAGGAGTACAACCATCTGATAATATTGTTATTTCGTATTCCAAACAGGGATACGCAAAAAACTATGAAGTTACCAATCTGGTTAACTGGGAGACAGTAAATTCGAATACAACCCTTTTACAAATTGATGGAAGTCAGACAATTAGTAGCTGGGATGTAGAAACGGTAACCATTGGTGATATCCGTATTAGTTTTGAGCCAAGTCAGTTTATTAATACCAGTACTGGTGAGCAATACGATGGCGATGTATTGGTGGAAGCGACTTACGTTGACCCATATACTTCTGATATTGAAGGTGCTCCTCGTGACTTATCCGCCAATGGAAGCAATGAGGCTTCACAATTAATTTCATATGGCATGATCGATGTTTCTCTATATGGAGAAAATAATGAGGCATTATCAATCAATGCCCCTGCAAAAGTTAAGTTTCTAATTGCTAATGGAAATTTACCAGAGTCTCTTCGTTTGTCTGAAGGTGATCAAGAAGCCACTTGGTCGTTTGATACTGAATTAGGAGTCTGGGTTGAAGAAGGGGTTGGTACAGTTGTTGCAGATGATGAAGGTAACCTTAGCTTCGAATTTAAAGCAGGTCACTTTTCTTGGTGGAATTGTGATCAAGGTTTTGTTCCATCTTGTGCCGAAGGTCGTGTGATCGACTTTCTAGGATTTCCAATCCGTGGTGCTCAAGTCAATTGCGCCGGGGGACAAACAACATCAACCGTAACCACTGATGAAGAAGGAAAATATACATGTAGTATTATGGTTGGAGATTCGGTAACCTTTACAGGCAACACGTATGTAGGCAATCGCCTTTGGACAAAACAAGAAGGCGCATTTTTCATGGATAGCGAGGGTTCGTCTGCTGCTGATTGTGAACCAATCCAAGATATCCAGATTGATGTTTGTCGAATCGCAGGAGCAATCAACGTGGAAAACTATGATGCAGTCATCGACAATGAAGATCCAAGCTTAGTTGGTGCCGATTCTTTGTCAGCCGTATTTTGGAGCCCACCGGGAGATCCGCTATATTGTAGCGATCCTTGGGAAAGCTTGGAGATTGACCAGTGTTGGAAAGGCACTAATGAGGAATTGATTGCTCTTTTCCCTGAAAGTGCGTTTCCTGGAATTCCTTTAAGTGCCCGCTCCGCAGGAAATTGGGTTGAAGTATCCAATAGTCGGGATTCTTATCGAATGGAAAAGAAATCAGAAAATGGACTTCCATTCTATCATTGGGATGCACATAATATTGAAAATGGAACAGTATCCACAAGCCGCCCAAACTTTAAGCAAGGCGATACGATAGACATAGAAGCTGATGGAGATTTTAATACTTATTTTGGGCCCTGGTCGATTGATGGTTATGTGACGGTACCAGACCAAGTATATTTTTCTACTGACGCTTTAACAGCTAATGGTGACGCCCTGTCAATAAACTATGATAACAACACTGGTGGCGAAGTATTCTTTGCCTCCATGGTCGTTGATCAGCAAGTATTGTGCAAGTTTGAAGATGACGGGGCATTCGTTGTTCCACCATCTGCGCTAGCAGATTTGTCAGAAGGCTGGGGGGGAGCGTCGGTATTCAACATGTCAAGAACTTTAGCTCCTGGTCCTGATGGATTACCTATATACTTGCAAGTATTTTCAGGAGAAACCGTTCCTCTTTCTGTTGAATAAAACTAATTAATTTAGAAGACCGAGGGAGGAACATACGTTCCTCCCTCTTTTTCCCCCAGGAGATAAATAAATGGACAGATTTCAAAATAGAATAGAAAAAATTCGTGCACGAAACAGATATCGTTATGTTAACGATCAAGAGATTATGAAAACATATCATATTAGAGAAAATTTGACTTGCGAGGCTACTGACGAGATCGAAAAGGCACTTTGGGATATAAAAACCGAGTTGGGCATCCCTACAGAGGAAATCGAGTTGGCTATCGAAAGCCGCCGCAGGGTGAGGTAAATGATGAATGATATCGCACATATCTTGAACGAAGTGCTTCATAGCAAACAAAAAATAACATGGTGGCTTGTATTATCCCTCATTTGGCTTGACGGAGTTCTATGTGGACAATTACTTTGGTTATTGTGTACTAATTAATATGTGGAAGCAAGTTCATTCGCCCAAATATATGCCGCTAAGTACTTGGCGTTAGATAATGCAACCCAGGTTGCTGAAGATTTGTTTCATATTATGGAAGTCAGTATTAAGTCTGATTCTAAAGATAAACAGGAATCTACCAAAGATTTTTTAGTCACTGTCATAGAACTGATAAACGAAGTCGATGCAGAATATGCTGACAAAATAGCAAAATCATATTTAGACAAAACACTAAGCGAATATATGGATGGTGTTGCAAAAAAATAGGCTTATTTCCTTGACACTTTCTTGACAATATAAACGTTGACAATCCCCCCAAAATAAGCTATATTATATATGTAAAAAGGGGTTAGTAATGAATTGTTTGAAAGCAATCGCAAAAATTGAGAAAGCACTTGGTATTAAAGTAGAAGTTAACGAACGGGGCAATTGTTGGTTTCAATATGAAAATCAGATTGGCTCTTTCTTTCCTAATGGCACTAACTCGCTTGAAGGCGAGATTACTTGCATGAGGGTTCGCAGTGTTAATGACGAAGACGATCCCTATACTGACTATTGTGCTGGTTATTTTGTCTCAAACGTTACCCAACTTATTCATGCTTGTAAGCCACCAGAGTCCAAGTTCAAAGCTGGCTTTCTGGTACGAGGCAAGAGCAATAAGCGTGCCACCCGCCAGGGCTATGCTGGCAAGGTTGGGCTTGTAACCGAAGCAAAGAGCGCGTATATTCATGTGCGCTGGGTTGGCGAGACTGATGCCGAAGTTAGGCAGCGATTCAATATGAGCTATCCCGAACGAGATCTTGAACTGGTGAGCGGATAATGAAACCCGGTGACTTGGTAAAACTTAAGTGTTTCCCTCCGATTGAGTTGGGATTTGGTGCAAATCCGAAGACTGGAATACTCGTTCGCCCCTCAAAGAAATATAAGCACGCTTGGATGGTGTTGCTTGAAGGTCAAGAGTTTATCATTGCAGAGGGCGGATTGGAGATTGTTAATGAAGCGCGGTGATCTAGTACGACATAAAACTTATGGACATACGGGACTCGTTATGCGCTTGGACGACCGTCCTCTGGAGGGAGTCTTGAATCTATTGGTTATGTGGATCGATTGGCCAAATCTGCCTCAAACTGATAATCATACCTGGGCGCGGCGCGTAGAGATCGAGGTGATAAGTGAAACACAAGGCTAAACAACATGGCATCAAAATCGGTGACTTGGTAAGAATGAAACGTGGCTATTCAGCCCCCGGTATTGTGATTAAGCTGTGGAACATTGATGATCCGGTCTACAAAAACTATGCAAAGGTGATGTGGTCTGACTATGGGAAAGGTCTTGAGAAAGTGAGAGATTTGGAGGTAATCAATGAAAGTCGGTGATTTGGTAACACTGTCCAGCTATGGGGCAAAATTAGATTCTCTATTTATGTATACAGATAACTATCGCACGCAGTGGCACAATGATACCCGACCCCTTATAGGTATGGTGATCAAAACCACGACACCCGAATCAGTTCGTCTTGGTTATAATTATTATTCTGAAAACGAACGAGTGAGATATTATATCAAATGGTTTAAACCAACTGCTCCAAAGGGCAGGGATAGTAGTTATGGAGGCGATTATTTTTATCGCAAGGATTTGAAGTTTGTGAGCAAAAGAGCTTGACTAATAGCTAAAGAAATGTTATATTAAGGGAGAATGGTGGAATTGGTATACACAGGAGACTTAAAATCTCCCGCCTTAAGGCTTACGGGTTCGAGTCCCGTTTCTCCTACCATTATAGGCTCGTAGCTCAGGGGTCAGAGCAGTCGTCTTATAAGCGACAGGTCGGTGGTTCAATCCCACCCGAGCCTACCATATTAAACAAAATGAATAGTCAGGTGAAGAGTTTTAATACCGCAATAGCAAGATCAAAGCCTAGCGCACCTTTGATGAAAATATTATCGTCTTATTTTAAAGTGTCGGATGATATGACTTCATACAAGTTTCTAGATTATGGTTGTGGTCGCGGGTTTGATTCAGACTTCTTAATCAAAAAAGGTTTCAATGTCGATTCTTACGATCCTTATTGGAGGCCAGAGACTTTAAAGAGTGGCAGCTATGATTATATATTTTGCACATATGTTCTAAATGTTTTAGAAGCAGAAGATTCTATAGAAGTTATAAATAACATAAGATCTCTTTTGGATAAGAACGGGGTAGCTTTTCTTTCCGTTAGAAGGGATATAAAGAAGGACGGAGAAACAAGCAGGGGGTTCCAGAGAAATGTTATTTTAGATTTAGATAAACTTTGTGATTATAAAAACCGCTATTGCATTTACTTGCTTAGAGGGAATAATGAAAGAAGAATTAGATAAGAAACTCGTTAAGGCATTTCCCCTCCTCTATGGAGACAACAACAGGGTCCATAGCTCAACTGGTAGAGCACCGGACTTTTAATCCGTAGGTTCAGGGTTCAAATCCCTGTGGACCCACCACTAATTTAAGGAGACAATATGGCATCACCAAAAGGTAAAAATAGCAAAAAAGAAGGCGCAAGAAAAAAGACTTATAATGGCCAAGGTAAATTTACCAAACATGGAACCCCTGGTCCTTCTGGGGGAAACAAAAAATATAAAAAGAAGTACAGGGGACAAGGCAAAGGATAATGCCCCCGTAGCTCAGTGGATAGAGCAACGGACTTCTAATCCGTAGGTCAGAGGTTCGAATCCTCTCGGGGGTACCACCATATTTTATAGGAGTTACAAAATGAAAGAAGGAGACATTGTTTTAGTTGAAACGTTTGCTGGTGTAGACGTGCATGTTAAACTTAAGGAATATTGTTCTTATTCTGCTCACAAAAAACAAGTTGCATATGCGGGCTGGTCTGCGGAGTTAGTTTATGAAAAGGATGCCAAATCATTACAGCAGCAAGGATGTCCAATTAAAGTTGGTGACGACACTTGGGTTTATGATTGGCAAGTTTATAATGAACAAAAGCACTTAGATCGAGCGCTTGATGCATGCGGAGACAAATGCGTGCCCGCCTATGAAGAAGAAATCGAACTATATCGGACATATGGTGGCGACTAGAAACAAAACGCGAAGAGAAAGATATGATGACAAAAAAAGGAATGCTAATACTTATCCTATTAGTCTGTGTTGTGTTAATTTCCAGCATGACGGTAACTTGGGGTTTCTTATCAGGAGCGCAGCTTGCTTTGGTGCGAAGTTTCTTCATGTAATTGGCACAGTACCCCCCAGAAATTCACTCAACTCTTTATCGGGAACTTTATACGATTATGTCAAAATTATACAACACAGCACTCCAACTGCATTTTTATCTTACATTAATAGCAACAAGATTAAACTTATTTCTGCGGAAATTTGTGAAGGTTCGATACCCATTGACGCTTATAATTTCAATTATAATAGCGATGTTTGTTTGGTGGTGGGCAACGAATCATCAGGAGTACCAATAGAGATTCTCCTAAATAGCGAAAGAATATATATTCCCATGCCGGGTGTAGGGTTTTGCTTAAACACTTCTCAAACAGCAAATATAATATTATACGAAGCAGTTAAACAATATAAAAATGCATTATGAATAATAAAATCAAAAAAGTTATCATTTGGAGGATGTTGTCCTTTACTATTGCTGGCACTATCAGCTATCTGTATTTAGAAGAATTCCGAAGGTCTTTAGAATTAACGATTATTTTAACAATTGTTATGACGGTCGTTCATTATTTTTATGAAGTAGCTTGGGAAAAAA
>Ga0209756_1001371_pt1 | contig 22656 bp, 32 predicted proteins | sample ETNvirenome_6_85_FD_184071 | JGI IMG/M metagenome (GOLD analysis project Ga0209756, IMG submission 184071) | Marine viral communities from the Pacific Ocean - ETNP_6_85 (SPAdes) (version 3) | ecosystem: Environmental > Aquatic > Marine > Oceanic | place: Pacific Ocean | collected 2013-06-19 | reverse complement strand
GACATAGATAAGTTAATTGACTGGTTAAAAACATATCCAAGATTAACAAAAGGACCACTTACCTTACAATTAGAAGAAAAGTTTTCTAAATGGTTAGGTAAAAAGTATTCTGTGTTTTGTAATTCTGGTTCATCAGCTAACCTTTTGATGTTATCCGCGTTTAAGGAAAATCATCACACAAAAAATAATGTTCAGGTAGTTGTTCCTTCTGTAGCTTGGGCTACCGATTTGGCTCCTGTGATGCAACTTGGAATGATACCATTATTGTGTGATTGTAATATGGATGATTTGTCAGTTGACTTGGAACATTTAGAAGAAATATTTTGGAGAAAAAATCCAGATGCTTTAATGATGGTTTCTGTTTTAGGATTAGTTCCCAACATGGATAAGATAGTTGAGTTGTGTGAGAGACATAATGTAATGTTATTAGAAGACACTTGTGAATCTATGGGGTGTGAATATAAAGGAAAGAAACTTGGAACTTTTGGTAGGATGTCATCTTTTTCTACCTTTTTTGGTCATCACATTTCTACAATAGAAGGTGGATTTATATCTACAGATGATGAAGAACTGTATGAATTATTGGTGTCACTCAGAAGTCATGGATGGGATAGAGATTTAAAGAAAGAAACTCAAATTGGATTACAAAAAGAATGGAATATTTCAGAGTTTGATTCCATGTATACGTTTTATTATTCAGGTTATAATTTAAGGTCAACTGATTTGAATGCATTTATAGGATTGGGACAAGTTGACAAGTTAGATGATTGGGGTAAGAAAAGAGAACAAAATTTTAATTTGTATCAAAAATTAATTAAGAATGATTATTGGAAAGTAAAACCACAATCCAATTCATTTGTATCTAATTTTGCTTATCCAGTCATTCATCCAAACAGAGATGAAATTGTCACAAAGCTGCAAGAGAATGGTATTGAAGTTAGACCTATGATATGTGGATCTATGGGAACACAACCATTTTATGTTAAAGAGTGGGGGAAAAAAGAATTACCCAATGTTACCATAGTTGACTTGTGTGGATTTTATGTACCGAACAATCCAGATATGACTTCTGAAGATATAACTTTTGTTTGTGATATAATCAATAAGGAAATTAATAAATGAAGAAAAATGTAGTATGGTGGCCAGCTATTGTTCATAAAGAAAATGCACACAAATATGGCAATTATGATTATTTTGAATACACCAGAAAGTCTTGGGAATATTGGTGTAAGAGAAATGATGTGTTATTTGTTCCATTTACAGAACCAGTTGAAGATGATTTATTTAGATTTAGACCAAATTGGCAAAAGATAATATTTGTATTTGATGAGTTAGATAGAAGGGGTATTGATTACGATCAAATATTTTTAGCCGATAGCAGCTGTATGATTAAATGGAATGCTCCAAATGTATTTGAATTGACAGATAGAAAGTTTGTTGGTTGGGCAGACAGAGATAATATGAGATGGATACGAGATAGCATAGATGGGTATAAAAGATTTTTTCATGACTTTGAGCTAAAACAAAATATGTATATAAGTTCAGGTGTTATAATTTTTAATGAAACTCATAGAAAACTTATTGAAGAATTTAAAAAAATGTATTTGGAGAACATAGATGCATTTATTGAGTTACAGGATAATGTTGTAAAAAAAGGAACAGAACAAACACCTTTTAATTATTTTTTACAAGTAAATAATGTTGAATTAAAGTTAGATTTACCAGTTGCATTCAAATTAACACACATGCATAGGAAAGAGTTGTTTTCTCATAACTGGCAAGATGGTGATGACAAAACTCCATTTTTCATAAAATATGGTTATAACTGGGTATTTAATGGAATACCAAAAAACGATAGGAGTAACCTCATTAAACAAACTTGGGATTTAGTTAAAGATAATTATAACATGGATAGTGCTAAGTATGATAATATCTTAGATGAAATGTTACATAAGGATACAGCCAAATATACTACATCAAGGAAATTTAAATTAGATGTATTGAAAGAATTTGGTAATGATAAATATAAAGATAAAACAATGGTAGAAATAGGAGCATCTCAAGGTCAATCAACTAGGATGTTAAGTCATATATTTAAAAGAGTTATAGCAGTTGAGTGGGATGATTGGAATTTAGAACAAGCACATAAAAATAATTCAGACAGAGATAATGTGGAATTTGTAAAGATGGATTTGTATAAAGATGATTGGAAAGATTACTTGCCTGAAGATGTGGATGTTGTGTTCATAGATGCTGGGCATGAATACTATCAAGTAAAAAGTGATGTTGAAAATTCGTTAAAGTTATTTGGTAAAGACATACTTATTATATTTGATGATTATGGACTTCCATCACCACATGGAGATATAAAAAAAGTGGTTGATGAATTAGTGGAAGATGGTAAATTAATGTTGTCTAAATTTATAGGTGAAAAGCCTGAAGATTTGGTTCATGCAGCAGGAACAAAATTTAATGATATGGAGGGATGTATTTGTAATGTCAAGTAAAAATGTAGTATTTATGATTACCGCCAACTCTGAAAATAAAAAAGAATATCAGTATTCGGTAAGTTCTTGGAAATATTTTTGTGAAAAAAACGATGCTCAATTGATATTGCTAGATAAAACAATTATAGATCAATCTAAAATGCATATCATTTTCCAAAGATATTATTTGTTTGATATGTTAGAAAACAGTGATGTTGACTATGATCAAGTTCTTATGGTTGATGCTGACACAATAGTTCATCCAGCGTGTCCAAACTTTTTTGATATGACAGATGACAAGTATTGTATGGTTCATGATGATGGTAGTTATGATTGGATTTTAAGGGGCATGGAACACTACAAGAAATATTTGTTTAAAGATGAATGGTTTGATTTTTGGGAATATGGTAATGGTGGATTTCAAATTGTAAATAAGAATCATAAAGAATTTTTTAAAGAAATGATAAAGCTTTACTTTGAAAACAAAGAACTTATAGATGGTTTGGTGGATAAATTTGGAATAGGTAGAGATCAAACAATTCTTAATTTTATGTTAAAAAGACATAACATTGATGTAAAGTTATTACCATATGAATATAACATGACTTGTATGCCAAAGAAAGAAATTATTGGTGATGACATGTTGCATACAAGGATAGGTCATGTTATGCATTTCAATGGGTTGCCTGACAAAGAAACGAGTGTGCCATTGTGGATGGAGGCAACTTGGAGACACTTGTATGGTTCTTTGACAAATACAGAACATAAAATTGATAATGAATTTCAAAAGTCAGAATTAAATACTCTTTTGAAAATCAATCCCATACATCGAAAGGTAATATTTCGAGCAAAAGGTAGATGGGGTTCTTCATTAAATAGAGGAGAAGAAATTGGTGATTATTTAAAATTATTGGGATATGATACCGTGTATAGAGAAGGTATGGGTGTGGGTCAGCCTGGAGAGATAACTTACTCATTACCAAATGACACAAGGGATTCTACAATCATCGTTTTAAAAAATATGCACCAAGATGAATTTATGATGTTAAAAAATAATGGTAATAAAATTATCATAGATGTCATTGACTGTATAGCAAATGGAGATTACACAATAGAGAAAATATGTGAGTGGCCGATTGATGGGTTGATAGTTCCAACAGAACAGTTAGCAGCTGAGGCTAAGAAAATACGACCAAACATGGAGGTAGTAGTATTATATCATCATTGGGATAAAAAACATTTACAAAATATTGAACATTATAAAAATACAGAGAAATATAAATTTAGATTGGCATATATTGGTTCTCCAGCAGGTTACTTCCATAAAGATCAGATTGAGAACTTAACTGCAGTTCATGAGTGGGAAAAAATGACATCAACTTCACCTTACTATACTTGTCATTATTCTATCAGACCGGAAAATGACCCACAATTTTTATATAAACCAAATACTAAAATATCAGTAGCTGCGGCGGTTGGTTCTAATGTGATTCATTCAAGAGATTTGTCATTAAAAAACCTCCTTCCAGATGATTACCCATATTATACAGATACAGATTTAGAATCTGTACAGAAGATGGCAAAATATGCGGAAGAAACATTTGATTCAGAAATATGGCATACTGGTTTAGAAATGATGAGAGAGTTAAAAGAGAGAACATCTCTTGAGAGAATAGCAGGAGTTGATTATGTTAAATTCCTTAGAAAATTTAATTAATTTAGATGAGAAAAGAAAAACAATGAAGAAAACAATAGTAACTGGTGGCGCAGGATTTATAGGTAGCAATTTAGTTGATGAATTAATAAAACAAGGACATCAAGTTATAGCTATTGATAATGAATCAGCATCAGAAAATGAAAAATTTTATTGGAATGATAAAGCTGAAAATCACAAACTCGATATATGTGATTATGATAAAATTGAATCTTTGTTTGAAGGTGTTGATTGGGTATTTCATTTAGCCGCACAATCAAGAATACAACCAGCAATTAAAAACCCAATTGAGACAGTTAGAGTTAATTGTGAAGGAACAACAAATGTTTTACAAGCTTCAAGAGTATATAAAGTTAAGAAGGTAATATATTCATCTACATCTTCATATTATGGATTAAAAAATGAACCACCACTAGTAGAAACAATGGAAAGAGATTGTTTAAATCCTTATTCTGTAACAAAGGTTGCCGCTGAAGACATATTTAAAATGTATAATACTTTGTATAATTTGCCTGTAGTAATATTTAGATATTTTAATGTATATGGAGAAAGACAACCAACAAAAGGACAGTATGCTCCAGTGGTGGGGTTATTTCAAAAAATGAAGAATGATGGTAAACCTATGACTGTTGTGGGTGATGGTGAACAAAGAAGAGACTATACACACGTAAGTGATGTTGTAAATGTAAATATATTAGCTGCTGAAAGTGATAATGTTGGTGATGCTGAAGTTATGAATATTGGATCAGGAACTAATCATAGTGTTTTAGATTTAGTTAATATCATTGGTGGCGAGTATATTCATATACCAGAAAGACTTGGTGAAGCTAGAACAACATTAGCAAATAACACTTTGGCAAGAAAATTACTTGATTGGGATACAAAGGTAGATTTAGAGGACTGGTTGCTTAAATGTAAAAAGGAGTCAGGATTGTGTTAATTGCTTCTTGTCCATTAAGAATATCTTTAATTGGTGGATCAACAGATTTAGAAGATTTTATAGAGGAATATGGTCATGGTGAAGTGATAAATTTTCCAGTTAATTTATATACTTATGTTTCTATAAATAAAAGATATGATGGTAAATTTTTAATTCAATATTCAAAAACAGAATTTGTAGATAATATATCAGACATAAAAAATGAACTTGTTAGAATAGTATTAGAATATTTTAATATTAAAACACCTATGACTGTAACTTTAACCGCTGACATACCATCTCATGGTTCTGGGTTGGCATCATCATCATCTTTTATAATTTCTATGATAAAAGCTATATCAATGTTTAAGGGTATTGACATGGATGATCATAGTATTTGTAATTTGGCTTTATCTTTGGAAAGAAAATTTAACCCACTGGTTGGTAGGCAAGACCCTATGGGTTGTGGTTTAAAAGGTTTTAAACATTTATATTTTAATTCTAATGATACTAATTCAGTAAATTTACTTAACTCTAAATATTTTGATGAACATGATTTATTTTTAATTCCTATTTCTAATAATGGAAGAAGTTCAACAGATGTTCTTAAATCCTTAGACTTAAAGGGTAGAGAATCAATTTTAGAAATGGTAGGACGTGGTTCTAAATATTTACAAAAAAACAAGTTTGATGGTTTTAATCAGTTAATTTTAGATACTTGGGAAGAAAAGAAAAAGACTTCTAATTTAATTACTAATTCAAATGTAGTAGGTATGGAATATTTAATTAAAAAGCACAAAAATCTATATTATAAATTATGTGGTGCCGGGGGTGGTGGTTATATGCTTTTGATAAAAGAAAGGAAAAATAAAAATGACTTGGATTTATTACAAAAACATTCGTATATTAACATACATATGGACAATAGAGGAATTAAATCTTGGGAGTTAGATTAAGTGAAACTAAAAGAACTTGAAAAAGAAATAAGAAGAATAAAAAGTTATAAACCTTATTTGGAAAAGGTTATAAATGATTACAATAATATAATCATCATAGGTAATGGTGGTAGTAATTCGGTAGCATCTCATATAGCTCAAGATTATACTAAAATGTTAGATAAGAGAGCTATAAGTTTTTCAGATCCATCAAGACTTACTTGTTATATAAATGACTATGGAAGAGATTTAGCATATATGGAGTTTTTAAGGGATTTTGCTGACAAAGATACTCTTGTTATATTAATATCTTCTTCTGGTAATTCTATGAATATACTCAGTTCTGCTGTTTATTGTAAATCAATAGATATACCTATGGTATTGTTGTCTGGATTTGATAAAGATAATGAATTGAATAAATTTGATGGTGGTGTCATGAAGTATTGGGTTGATTCACATGATTATGGTGTAGTAGAAACAGCTCATATGGTTATGTTACATTCTATAATAGGAGAAGATGATTGATGGTTATATATGTAGACATAGATAACACAATAGCAAATACATTTAAGGTTGGTCATACTTTTGATTACACAAAACATACACCAAGGCACGAACAAATAGCAAAGATAAATAAATTATTTGATGAGGGTCATGAGATTGTTTATTGGACAGCACGTGGTAGTGGTAGTGGAATTGATTGGTCTGAGTTAACAGAAAGACAACTTACTGATTGGGGTTGTAAATACACAAGAATTGAAACACAAAAGAAACCGTCATTTGATTTGTTTATTGATGATAAGGCTAAAAGAATTGAAGAAATATGATTATTTAATAGTAGGTTCGGGACTATTTGGTTCGGTATTTGCTAGACAAGCAACAGATGTTGGAAAAAGGTGTTTGGTTTTGGAAAAAAGAAATCACATAGGTGGTAATTGTTATTCTGAAGAAATAGAAAATATTCACGTGTGTAAGTATGGTGGACATATATTTCATACAAATAATGATAAGATTTGGAATTATGTGAATAGGTTTGCTGAATTTAGACAATATCATCATTTTGTTAGAGTTTCATATAAGGGTAAAATATATTCTTTTCCTATTAATTTGATGACATTACAACAGTTGTGGAGTGTAAAAACACCAGAAGATGCTATTGATAAATTAAATGAGGTAAAAGAAAATATAGAAAATCCTGATAATTTAGAAGAATGGGTGCTGTCACAGGTTGGAAAAGAAATTTATGAAACTTTTGTAAAGGGATATACACAGAAGCAGTGGGGTAAAGATCCAAAAGAATTACCATCTTTTATAATAAAAAGATTGCCTATTAGGTTGACTTATGAAAATGGATATTTTAGCGATAAATATCAAGGATTTCCTGAAAATGGTTATACCGAATTATTTGTTAATTTATTAAAGGGTATAGATGTGAAACTTAATGTGGATTATTTTGGAGAAAAGGAATATTGGGATTCTTTAGCTAGTAAAATTATATTTACAGGGAAAATAGATCAATATTATAATTTTGAATTTGGTAAACTTGATTATAGAACATTAATTCACAAGAATGAAATAGCAGATGGTGATTTTCAAGGATGTGCTACTGTTAATTATACTGATGGGGATGTTCCTTATACAAGAATAATAGAACATAAACATTTTCAACCCCATAAGAATAATAACAAAACAATTATAACTACTGAATATTCCAAAAAATATAAAAGAGGTGATGTTCCATTTTATCCTATAAATGACGAAAGCAATAATAAAAAATATGAACAATATAAACAATTAGCTGATTCGGAGTCTAAAGTTATGTTTGGGGGTAGATTGGCTGAATATAAATATTATGATATGCATCAAGTAGTTGGTTCTGCATTAAGAAAGGCTGACATATGGTTAAATTAAATAAAAAATATGTAATTGGAACACATGTTATGTTCTTTGAAATTGAAATGTATAAAGATTTTATTGATGGTATGGTAAACTTATTGGAAACTGTAGAGAATAAGGATAATGTTACAATAGATTTATGTTTTAATATGTCTGAACAAATAGAAAAAATAGATAATGATAAGATTTCAGAAATTGAATTGTTACAGAAATTTAATGATGGAGTTCACATAATAGAAAATTTGGGTTTTAAGGTAAACGCTAAAGTGGTTGGTAGAGATATATTTTATTTTCATACTGATTATAGAAGAGATTTAAATTATAATTATTGCAAAAAAGTAGATTATGTAATGTGGGGTGAAACTGATAGTTTCTTTCCCAAAGAGGCATTTCAAGCAATAGAATCACTATCTCAATATACGGATTCACAAAATATTCATAGATACATATTAAGTTTTGCAGATAGAAAAATGTGGGATTCCAGTTGGGATCCATTAGTTCATACCAAGTATAAAGATGTTGTGTTTGTGGATGACGACCAACAACATTTGAATTTAAATCAAGCTAAATCATTTTTACCAATAGAAACTATGAATGAAATAAATGCTGAAGCTGAAGATTTTGATTTTGAATATATAGTTCAACCAAAAATTAGTGGAGCTTGTCTTGTGTTGTCGGCTGATTTGATCAAATATGGTGTGAATATACCACCTTGTCTTTTATATAATGATGATCATGGATTATCTATAATGATTGAGAAGTTGTGTGGACAAAACTTTATGCAATTCATATGTAAAAATTTATTACATGTGCATGCAAGGAGGCATCCAAAGAAGAGATTATATGTGTTGGGCGAAGATAACCCAAATTCATTTATAGATGAAAAAAATGATAAATTTCAAAAGTTTTTGAGATTGTCACAACACAACATACAGAATCTTACTGGTGGTAACGATAAATTTTATGAATATGGTGATTTTAAAAAAATTATGGAGGTTTAAATGAAAAGAGCATTGATAACAGGAATTACTGGAATGGATGGAAGTCACTTAGCTGATTTACTTCTTGAAAAAGGATATGAAGTATTTGGAATAGAAAGACGTTCATCATCAAAGAATAGAACAAACACAGAACATCTTAAAGATAAAGTAACATTTTTGACAGCTGATTTAACAGATCAAGGTTCATTATTGAGAGCGTTAAAAAACAGTAACCCAGATGAAGTTTATAATTTGGCTTCTCAGTCATTTGTATATGCAAGTTGGGAAATGCCGGAACAGACAGGTGATGTTACGGGTCTTGGTGTGATGAGGATGTTAGAGGCAATTAGAGAATATGGAAAACCAATAAAGTTTTATCAGGCATCTTCGTCAGAAATGTTTGGAAAGATGATTGAAAATCCAGCTAATGAAGATACACCATTTTATCCACGAAGTCCTTATGGGATTGCAAAAGTATATGGTCATTGGATTACAAAGAATTATAGGGAATCTTATGATATGTTTACTTGTAGTGGCATTTTATTTAATCATGAGTCTGAACGGAGAGGTATAGAATTTGTAACTCGTAAGATTTCAGATGGAATTGCGCAGATAAGAACTGGATTATCAAATAAAATAGTACTTGGAAATCTTGATGCGAAAAGAGATTGGGGATATGCGCCAGATTATGTAGAAGCTATGTGGTTGATGTTACAACAAGATACACCAGATGATTATGTTATATCTACAGGCGAAACACATTCAATTAGAGAATTTTTAGATATAGCTTTTAATTATGTTGATTTACCAAGTTGGGAACAATTTGTAGGTCAAGATGAAAGATATATGAGACCTGCAGAAGTTGATGTCCTTCGTGGAAATTCAACAAAAGCAAGAGATGTGTTGGGTTGGAAACCTAAAACATCTTTCAAAGATTTAGTAGAAATTATGGTAGAAAATGATATCAAAAGGTATAGGAGACAAAATGGTTAAGATTGAAAAAAACAGAACATATTTAGTAACAGGTGGTAGTGGATTTTTAGGTGGTGAGTTGATAGAAAGAATATTGAGTGCGGGTGGTAAGGTTATAACTTTGGCAAGGAATGAGGGACAACTTATTAAACTAAAACAAAAATATCCAGAAGTAGATATATTACCAGGTGATATAGCAGATAGGTTTGATGTTCAACAAGCTATGAAAGGTGTTGATGGTGTATTTCATTTGGCGGCATTTAAACATGTTGGGCTGGCTGAAGATAGATGTAGAGAATGTACAAAGTCAAACGTAATCGGTTCATTGAATGTTCTTGAAGAAGCTGTAAATAATAATGTAAAATTTGTTCTTGGTATAAGTACAGATAAAGCTGCACAAATAGCTGGTGTATATGGTGCTACCAAATATGTTATGGAAAAGTTGTTTGAACAATTCGAAGATAATTATCCGACTATTAAATTTAGAATAGTTAGATATGGAAATGTGTTGTATTCAACTGGTTCTGTTTTATGTAAATGGAAAGAGTTATTGAAAAATGGTGAGCAAGTAATAGTTACTGCGCCTGAAGCAACTAGATACTTTTGGACTATAGAGCAAGCAGTTGATTTGATATTCGATTGTATGGAAAATGCTTCTGATGCAAAACCATATGTTCCGGAGATGAAAGCTATGTCGGTTGGTGATTTACTAACAGCTATGTCTGAAAAGTATTTACCAAATGGTTATTCACTTGATATAAAAACTATTGGATTACAACCGGGTGAAAATATGCATGAGAAAATTTTAGAAGATGGCAAATATTCAAATGAAGTTGAGAGATTTACTATAAGGGAAATCAAGGAAATGATTTAATGAAAGTGTTAATCATAGGTGGAAATAGATTTGTTGGTAAAGCACTTGCTCAAAAAATCCTTTGGGAAGATACCTTTAAAGACAGATATAATCATGGATGTATTGATGTGTTTAACAGAAGTGGTACTAGTCCAAGAAGGGTAAATGCAATTAAAGGAGATAGAAATAATATAGAGGATTTAAAAAAAATCAATTTCAACAAATATGATTGTATAGTTGATATGTGTTTATATAAGTTAGAACAATTTAGGTTGATGAGAGAATTGATACCAAACAAAGTAAGATATATTTTTGTAAGTAGTGGGGCTGTTAAGTATAAAGATACTTTTGGTTCTTATGCTGTAGAAAAAGAGGGCATCGAAACAGAGCTAAAGGGTACAGATTTAAATTATACAATTGTTAGACCGTCATATGTAGTAGGTTATGGAAATCATATAATGAGATTAGAATATTTTATTGATAAATTAATTGATGGTGAAGATATAAAAATAGACAATGGTGACTGCTCTATAAATTTAGTTGATGTGGATGATGTAGCTGAATGTCTAAAACATATAATTTTATCAACAAATGATTTGAGAGGTAAGATTTATGAAATTGGGAATGACACCGAAACAACTGTTAATGAGATCATAGATATAATTAAAAAAGAATTGAATATTGAAGGGCACACTACACAAGAATCAGATGAATCAGTTTTTCCAAATCAACTTTTTAAAATAGATAACAGAAACATAAAGATTGAATTTGGAATAAAATTTAATAACATAAATGACATCATAAAATCTTTTATTGAAAGATGGAAAAGTGAAAATTAAGTATCAAAGAGCAAAACCCTATTTTAGTGAAGATGATAGAAAGAATATATTGTCAAAGATTGATGATATTTTAACTACAGGTTATATATCACAGGGGAAATATGTATCTGAATTTGAACAGAAGTTTGCAGAAAAGGTCGGTGTCGGTTATGCAATAGCTACCAGTTCTTGTACATCGGCTTTGGAAATATCAATGAGAGCACTGGGATTGAAGAACAAAAAGATACTTGTAACTACAAACACTTTTGTAGCTAGTGTAAATTCCATCATACTTTCAGGTAACATTCCATTGATTGTTGATATAGATGAAGAGACATTGTGTATGTCGAAAGAAAGCATTTTGGATAATTTAGATGATGATGTTGGAGCTATAATGTGGGTTCATATGGCTGGATTGATTTCACCTCAATTTTCTGAAATAAAATCTATATGTGATGAAAGGGATATTTTTATTATTGAGGACGCGGCTCATACACATGGTGCTTCAGTAGATGGTGTAATGGCTGGTAATTTAGGTGAGGTTGGTTGTTTTTCTTTTTATCCTTCAAAGGTGTTAGCCACTGGAGAGGGTGGCATGATTACAACTAACAACAAAGAACTTGCAGATAAGGTAAGGATATTAAGATATCATGGTGTAGCAAGAAACGAAGGTGCTTTGTCAGGTGTTGATTATGGAGTTAAGGCTATAGAACCATCTCAAAACTTTAGGATGACAGAAACTTCAGCCATAATAGGTTTATCACAATTGTCTCATTTGGATGAATTTGTCAGAAAGAGAAATGAAATTGCAGATTTATATACAGAGTATCTCAAAGATGTTGATGGCATCAGTTTGTTATCAAAACCAGATAACATCATTCATTCTTATTGGAATTATTATTTTATACTTGATTCTAACATTGACAGAGATAAGTTAGCTAATAAGTTATATTTGAGTGGTATAGAAAATGCAAACGCATATGATCCACCATGCCATAAACAAGAAATTTATAAAGACTATTTACAGAAAAAACCATACAGCATTTCTGATAATATTATGAAAAGACATTTGTCGTTACCAATGTATTATGAATTAACTGAAAAAGATATAGAGTATATTGTCAATAAATTAGTTGAAAGTATTGAGGAACTAAATGATTCCAATTAAAAAAAGTTTAGATGATAGAAGATTTGATGTTGGAGGAATAACATTGTCGGCGCATCAGCCTGAATTTTTACCTTGGCTTGGTTATGTTTCAAAAGCTACCATGGCTGATGTGTATTTTATTCTAGATAGTGTTCAATATGTCAAAGATGTATTTCAGAATAGAAATAAGATTAGGATAAAACAAGACGAAGGTTGGCAGTGGTTAAATATCCCAGTTAAGAAAGTTGGAGGTCATCTTTTGAATTGGAAAGATGTAAGGATAGACAACAACCAGAATTGGAAGACAAAACACCTGAATGCATTGAGTCGTTCTTATTCAAAAACTGCTAACTTCAACTCACTATTTGGAGAGTTGGAGAAATTATATTTTGATGATGAAGAATTTTTGTTAGACTTTATTGTAAAGGTTAGTAAATTTGTATTAAATAAATTTGAAGTAAACATACCAATTTATAGAACTTCTGAATTGATTGAAAGGGGATATGACATTGGTGGCAACAAATCTGAATTGATAGTTAACATGTGTAAAGTTGTTGAGGCTGATAATTTTATATTTGGCTCTTTTGGTGGTAGGAATTACATAGATAGAAAGATTTTTATAGACAACAACATAAATTTCTTTTTTCAGAATTTCAATCATCCAATTTATAGACAGACACATGGTGATTTCATCCCAAATATGTCATCGATAGATTTGTTATTTAATTATAATACGAAAGAAGCAATTAAGATATTAGGTAAATCTACAGGGGATAAAGAATGAGTAAAGTTAAGAACATAATGGCCGTGGGGGCACATCCAGATGACATTGAGTTTGGTTGTAGTGGAACTCTGTATAACCATATTCAGAATGGTGACAATGTGGTGATGGTTGTCATGACTAATACAAAATCAGTTGATGGGGTAACTGGAAAGGTATTGAGAACCAAAGAACAGAATCAGGAAGAAACGATTAAGTCGTCCAAGATATTAGGTTGTGACATTGAATTTCTTCCATTTTTAGATTTGCATGTACCATTCAGTTTTGAAAGTGTTTCTAAATTAGATTCTTTGATAAGAAAACATAACATTGATATCATTTATACTCATTGGGCTGGTGATTCTAACCAAGATCACATAGCTGCATTCAAAACTACAATGGCGGCTGCTAGATATGTTCCTAACATATTTTGTTATGAACAAATACCGATACCAAGAGTTTCCGACAATACTATGGATATAAATTATTATGTTGATATCACTAATTCATTTCATAAGAAGATAGAAGTTTCTAGATGCCATTTAAGTCAGATAGAAAAGTATAAAGCTCAAGGATTTGATGTAACCGATAATTTAGAAACGCTTGCCAGATTCAGAGGTATTCAAGCAAATTGTAAATATGCTGAATCATTTCAAATTATAAAAATGGTAGTAGATAATAATGGTAATTAAGAATAACGCTGAATTTGGAGTTGAACTTGCTTTGTCAGTTCCATATGCTTATTGGTTATATAAAAACAACAAATTGGATGGTGTTGTAACTTCAGTTGGTATGAAACCTTTTTATTATTTTTGTGATAATGTTGAAGATTCATTTAGATATAGAACCATAGATAATGAAGCTGCTGGTTTAAATAACTTACCTAATAATTGGATACATGGTGACACAAAAGCTGGGACTGTGCTAACAAGGCCGGCTGTATTAGATTATACACAATGGACCTGTCCTCCATTCAAAGAACATTATAAGAATACAGAGTTTGATTTTGGAAAACCAATTGTTTTTGTATCTAATATTTATAATTTTGAACATGGCAAGCCACCAAAATATCATTTCTTTGATATACCAACTTTGTATGAAATATTTACCTACCTAACAGAAAAGGGCTATGTTGTAATATATAAGAGACCGACAAACAGAGAAGGATTTACCATCGATCAAAACGAATTAAGTTCTGTAAATTCAAACTTAAATATATTGGCTGATGTTGATGGAGTAGGTGTTATCAGCGATAGAGATTTACCTAACTACATGGAAGATGTTTGGTTATTTGATGAGGTAGTTAAAAAATATCCACAATATACATATAACGAAATACAATTAAAAGTTATGGCTAATACTGATAAGTTTATAAGTGTATGTGGTGGTAATGGAATTTTATCAAGTATGTTTGGTGGAACATCAATTTTATATGTGACTCAAGGAAGAGAGTTGAGACCCAATTATTTTTCAGATGAGAGTTATTGGAAAAAGTTATCTGATGCTGATGTCATTCCCGTATTTGATGTAATCGAAGAAGTAAATAATGTTGAATCGGCTGAAGAACATGGACATGTAATAAATCGTAGTGGCAAGAGTGATTATAGTGAATTAATTAGAACTATTAAGGAACAATTTTGATGCATAATGTAACGATATCAATAGATGATTTACATCCTGAACAGGGTTGGGGATGTGAAGGTGATAAATCAGTAGAACATTTAGAAGAACTTAACAAAGAGTTTGGTTGTAAGTTTACTTTGTTCATACCTTCAAATTATCATGGAAAATATCCATTGTCAGAACACAAAGACTGGGTGGAGTTTTGGAAATCAAAAGATTGGGTAGAACTTTCAGCACACGGACATCACCATCAATGTGAAAGAGATGATATATTTGAGTGTGAATTTTATGAGTTAGACACAGAATATAAAGCATTAGAAAGAGTTAAATTATGTTTGAAAGAATGGGATAAAGTGGGTCACAAACCAATGGGTTGGAGAAATCCTGGGTGGGCCGCTCACCCAGAAGCTATAAAGGTGGTGGGAAAATATTTTGATTATGCGGCAATCCATGAAGAACATAATTATGGTATACCTTGGAAATGTAAAACATTTGTTGGTTGTGAGGGTATAAACAAAAAAGATTCTATCAAATTATATGGAAACACCTTTATGTTTCAATCTCATATAGCAGGTGAAACAAATGATAATAACTGGACAGTAGAAAATTATAAAAATTTTAAAAACATTTTGGAATTTTTATCAAAAAGTTATAAATTAAATTATGTTACAATGAAGGAGTTAATATGAATATAGCATTTTTTAGTGAATCAAATTTTGATGGTAAAATAGAAAGAGATTTCAATAATATGAGAACTGAGTATGCTTGGTATGTTGCACTTGATACTACTCATCATTATGTAGGACATCTACCAAGTATGGAAGATAATATGTATGATTTGGGTATTATAATTATACCAAAGAAAAAGATTGAACAATTGACACAGGTTGACTTGATTGGGCAGATGAGAGGGGTGTGTAAGAAGATAGGATTTATGCAAGAAGGTCCTGCTTGGTATTTTCAAGACTATCCAATGGATCAACAGATATGGTTTTATAACACTTTGATGGAAATGGATGTGATATTTGTACACAACCAATCTGATGTCAAGTACTTTAAAGGACTCACTCAAAAGAAACATGTTTATCAGAATAAATCTTTAATGATTGAAGATAGTCTTAAAGAATTAAAAACAAAAACTAATAATGTAATGATTGGTGGTAACATGGTTAGATGGTATGGTGGGTTTGATTCTTATATGATAGCAACAGAGTTTGGTAAGTGGGATAAAGAATCTACAGAAATACACGCACCATCAATGGGTAGAAGAATAGAACTTGAAGATCAGATGGAAAATCTTACTCACCTACCATATATGAATTGGGTTGATTGGGTCAATCATTTATCTCAATTTAGATATGCAGTTCATCTTATGCCAACACATGCAGCTGGAACTTTTGCATTGAATTGTGCATACTGGGGAATACCCTGTATAGGTTATAGAGGATTGGATACACAACAAGAATTACATCCCCACTGTACTGTTAGTGAAGGTAATTTAGATTTGGCTAGAGAAATAGCTAAAAGGTTAGTTAACAATAAAGATTTTTATGAACAATGTTCAAAAGAAGCTAAAGAAAAATATAAAGAGTGTTTTGATGAAAAAGTTTATATTTATAATATGAATAAGGTTATAAAAGAGGTTATGAATGAGAAAAATTAGTTTTATACAACCAAGTAGAAACAATCTTAAATATCTTGAATGGTCTTACAATTCTATTAGAAAGAACCTTGGATACATACACGAAATATGTATGGCTGATGATTTTTCAAATGATGGGACTTGGGAGTGGATGCAAGAGATTGCAAAGACAGACAGAAATGTTAAGATACATAGAAATGAAGGACCAGAAAGATTAGGGCACACCATATTATATGATACATTAATTAATGATTATGCTACAAATGATATTGTTATGATTTATCACGCAGATATGTATGCACTTCCGGGACTTGATGAAGAGATAGATAAACATATTATGAAAGGTGTAGTAGTTAGTGCCACAAGAATAGAACCACCATTACATCCAGACGGACCAGAAAAGATACTTAAAGATTATGGTATAGAACCAGAAGAGTTTGATGAACAAAGATTGTTAAATGAATATGAAAGTTTTAAGAGAGGTGATACAACCGAAGGTATATTTGCACCTTGGGCTATATGGAAATCAGATTTTCAAAGGATAGGTGGTCACGATCCCTTATACGCACCACAATCAAAAGAAGATAGTGACATATTTAATAGATTTATATTAGCAGGATATAAGTTAGTTCAAACTTGGGATGGTTTTGTGTATCATATGACTTGTAGAGGCAGCAGGTTTGCTGATGGTGCTAAACGAAATCCAACTGGTGAAGTGTTTATGAAGAACAGAGAAACAGACGAGTGGTTACAACAGAACAACAGATCTACTCGTAACTTTATTCGTAAGTGGGGACATTTTGTCAAGCACGACGCTCTGATGAAACCAATTATACCACCAAAGCATGATATAGGGTTTGTTGTTAAGAGGTGTAACTATGATATGTTATATGAATTAGAACCTTGGTGTTCCACAATATACGTGAATCCAGAACATGTAGCTGGTTATATTGGTATGGAACAAGACAACACCTTATTTAATTTGAAAGATAGGGTGAAATATATTAGTGATGAAGTGACCAATGATATAGTAGTCGAGTTCGATTTGGCTGACTTAACCAATCAAAATTGGGGAGTCATATCAGAGTTGTCATCAATAATCGATGATAGCGGTGATGTTGGTGAAATGGAATTAGATATATTTAAAATAACAATTAATAAATTAAAAACTTATGAGGGGGAATTAATAAAATGCAAAAGATAGGTATAGTAGGAAATGGTTATGTTGGTGGGGCATTGGCTCACGGATTTTCACCAGCATCAACCGGTAAGTGTGAAGTAAAAGTATATGATGTGTTAACTGAAAGGTCTTTAAACACATTGGAAGAAACTGTAAATGATTCTGATTTTGTATTTGTTTCAGTTCCAACACCAATGAACAAAAACGGATCTATAAGTTTAAAATATGTTAATGAAGTTTTTAAAAATGTAAATGGAATTAACAGAAGGTCTGACAATATAATTATTTTAAAATCTACAGTTGTTCCAGGAACTACAGAAAAGTTACAAGAAAGATATCCTAACTTAAATATTGTATTTAATCCTGAATTTTTAACAGAAAAGTCTGCTAGATTAGATTTCATAAATCAAAATAGAATTATATTGGGTGGAGATAAAATATATACGGCTCAAGTTGCCGAGTTATTTAATGAAAGATTTAAGTATTGTCATATAATTCAGACAGATTATAAAACTTCAGAAATGATTAAGTATTTTTGTAACATTTTTTTTATTGTTAAAGTATCGTTTGCAAATGAAATGAAGTTGATATGTGACACCATTGGTGCTGATTGGGATACAGCATTGGAAGGTTTTGTAGCTGATGGTAGAATTGGAGATTCACATCTAAATGTGCCAGGCCCTGATGGTAAATTGGGATTTGGTGGTAGTTGTTTTCCTAAAGATATAAATGCTTTCATGTCATTTGCTAAAGATGTTGGTGTAGACATAAACACAATTAAAGGTGCTTGGAAGACTAATTTAGAGATAAGACCCGAAAGAGATTGGGAACAATTAAAAGGTCGAGCAGTAGTTGAAGATTCAGCCACCAAAGATAGAAAAAGATGGGCTGGATAAATAAAAAGCTTGACTTGAATAGTAAAAAAGTGGTATATTATAATATGATTGGAGAAAAAAATGTCTAAAGTCAATCCTGATCGATGGGATGATGACAGGGAACAGCGTAAACGTGACAAACGCCGTAACAAAAGAAGAAAACAACACGAAAACAAACGAAAGAAAAGGAAAGAAAAATGGTAAAAAATGTCATTAAATATATATTTATATATACATTATTAGTAGGATGTGATTCAAATGGTGTATTAGGACCTGATTTAAATGATACAGAAGAGTCTTGTAGTTCTAATTGTCATTTGGATATAAGTGCACCTAGTTTAGAAATAGATAATAACGAATATTATCATATGACTTTTTTAGATGGTTACATTCAAACTTTTACTACATTAGAAGCACAAACTGGTGTTGATAATAATTATGAAAAACTTGAATGGATATCCAATAAAGAAATATACATGGGATATGGTGAATGGGCAAACTTAGTAAATGGAGATAGCTATACAGATGAAGATGGTAGGGCTCGAACTGTTCTTGGTGTTTGGGAAACATTCGTTGGAGATACAATAACAATATATGCTGGATATAAAGATAAATGTGACATTCAGTATGTAGATTCATTAAAGGTGGTGATAGATGGGTAAATTTGGAACTTATATACAAAAACTTATGACAACAATTCTTGACATGGAACAAGAAGAGTTTGTAAAAAATTTAGCATTTGACGAATTGAAAAGGTTAAATGTCAACATAGAAGAATTTTTGAGGAAACATCATGAAGATGATTCTGATAAAGTAGAAGAAACAATAGAAAAACAACTGTTACAGGAGGACAAATAATGTCAGCGATAAGTAAAGATGGTTATGAACAAATAAAGATAATTAAGAACGCACTTGATTCGATGTACGATAAATTGGAAGCAAGTGGTCAATTTAAAAATATTCAATCAGAGTTTGAAGCAATAGCAGGTATTGTAGAACTTGCTGGAACATGGGAAGAGGTATAAGATGGCACCAAGAGGAGAATCATATTGGGATGGCCCTACAGGAAATTTAACTGACGACTTTGAAAAGTATAGATTTTTAGAACTTGAAATAGATGACTTGTTTTGGCAGACAAATCAACCAGGTGATAATATACCTTGGCGTAAAATTAGTGATACACAAGGTAGAAATTTAAAAGCACAGACAAATCATAATTTCAATAAAAATACAGTAGTTTGGCAAAAAACTTGATAGATGGGTAATTCTACAAGGAAACCACTACATGTTCCAGGTAGAAGATTTGTTCTTACCAAGAATATGATATTGGAATCTCAAAGTCATACAAAATCAAATATGGAAGCCGCTCGTTGGCTGGGTGTTTCCTATAACACTTACAAGAAATGGGCTAAGTATTATGATGTGTTTGAACAACATCTTAATCCAAAAGGTTTTGGTATTAAGAAAGGTTGGGCTATGTATAGGATACCAATTGATGACATACTTTCAGGCAAAAGAAACATGCCATCGACCTACAACATAAACACATTGAAACGGAGAATGATTGAAGAGGGATATTTGATAGAAGAATGTACATTGTGTAACTGGAATGAAGGTAGAATAACAGATGGACATATACCTTTAAGAATAGATTTTATTGATGATAATTCAGGCAACAAATCTATGGAAAACATGAGATTGTTGTGTCCTAATTGTTTTTATGTCCATAATGGATTTTTTTATAGTTCAAAGAGGTTTGGTAAATGAAGATAGGTGATAAAGTTAAAATAGTTAAAGGCATCCCAAGTGTAAACGGCATGTTACACGAGGATAGCATTGTAAAGATAGATGAAATTACAGATAGCAATCCAGTTCGGGGTTCTATCAGAGTAGTAGATAATCTTGGTAAAATATGGTGGGTAAATAAGGAAGACATAGAATATGTCTAAAAAAGATAAACTTACCAAAAAACAAAAAGAAGAACTTCAGAGGCTGACAGAAGAGTTGTCGGATTTATCAATTGAAGTTGTGAAAGATTATGAGTTAAGTCCTTCTAAAATAAGTGGAAGCACCGTTGAGATACACGAAGACAGTCCTTTCCTTGATGAAAGATTTGAAGGAAACAAATGGAAAAGAGTTTTAAGAAATATGCCAATCAAACCTACCAAAGACAATGATACTGAATGAGTTTATAAAAGAAACTCAAAAGAATCAGATGATTGCTACTTTATTAAAACACTATAAAGTAGAGAGTGTCAGATGGCGTTATAAAAGTATAAAAGATCATGCTCATTACAATGTAGATAAAGGTATATTAGAATTGTCTACAAAATATAAAAACATAAAAGATAGTCAAATAAAACAATTTCTTATTACAATGATACACGAAATACGACACGCTATGGATTCGAAGAAATATGGGTGGAAGAAATTTAAAGAGATGTGGGAAACAGAAGCGAATATGATTGCTCAGGGTCATGTAAAAGGAAAAACAGAACCATATGGTGATAATCCATATGAGATAGAAGCCGAAGAGTTCGGTCAAAAGAACTGGAAGAAATGGCACACACAATTCAAAAAAGAGGGTTTAATCTAACTCTTTAATAATCAACAAGATAAAGTTTAAAAATAATTGAAAAAAGGCTTGACTTAGGTCCATATTTTGCCGTATATTATAGGGTAAGATGAAAGAGAATTTAAATATAGTAAAGGAAAATAAAATGAGTATGAATGTTTTAATGTTAGAAAGTGTCGGTTCTTGTATAGATACTGACAATATGGTTTATCCCCTTGATGTAAATAATAACCCTTGTTTTGATGATGGAGTTCATGTTGGTATGACTACTGATGAATGGTTGGGTAGTTTATCTATGGATGATGTTACTGAAATGAATAATTGGGTTTGGAAGAATAATAAGGAGATGATATAATGAATGTACCTCAATTTATACAATCAAATAAACATATAATGGATGGAGTTTACGATAAACAAGGTTTATGTAATGAGTGTGGAACACACAAAGCCGTAGTAAACTACAATGATGGAAATTATTGTAATTGGTATTGTGCTAAGAAGAATAACTAATGTATAGATTTGTTAGATTACTTGGATATTCATATTTACTTAAACTTATAATGATAGGAGTATTATATTAATGATAAACGGAATAAAACCATTACCATCAGTAAGTGATTTTGATTCAGCTTTAAATAGATTACTTGATAATATACATAAAGATTATCAGGGATGGTCTAGTAGGATAGAGTATAGTTCTGGTGCTGAAAGGGTTGATATAACTATCAAACCTGGTAGGAAATTTATAAAGATAATTAGAGATACATCAGTATGGGGATTTGTGGCTAAAGCAGATGGAACTCATATGGGTGTTCCAATGAAGATGGGTGATGTACTTAAAGCCGCTAGTTACAATGCACCAGCTAAACATACTCGTGGTAATATATTTGATAACAAACAGGACTATTTCAGATGGACTGGTCCAGATTATAGATAAGGAATAATTAAATGAATATAAATGAATTGATAATAAAGTTAGAATGGATTAGAGATGATTTGGATAATAACACATCACAAGATTCACGAGCTCGTGATTCTTTTTGGGAGTTAAATGATGTTGTTGCTGAGTTAAATGCGGATGGATTAGATAATGGTGTTCGTAGTGTTCACTAAACCTGTTACATATTGTTACAATTTAATTTAAAAAAAGGCTTGACTTACATGGTAAAAGGTCCGTATATTATAGGGTAATGAGAAATGAGAAAAATAAAGAATTGAGAGAAATGAAAGATTTAACCTTCGAAAATGTACCAGAGTGGACTTATTGGAGAAACCCAAAAA
>Ga0209756_1001367_pt1 | contig 22662 bp, 36 predicted proteins | sample ETNvirenome_6_85_FD_184071 | JGI IMG/M metagenome (GOLD analysis project Ga0209756, IMG submission 184071) | Marine viral communities from the Pacific Ocean - ETNP_6_85 (SPAdes) (version 3) | ecosystem: Environmental > Aquatic > Marine > Oceanic | place: Pacific Ocean | collected 2013-06-19 | reverse complement strand
ATGACACAGGCAGTTTCATTAAAGTGTGGGGTCATGACTAATGGTTTGGGGTAAAGCTGGTTCAACAACTGTAAATTCAGGAGATGATTGTGACATCACAAGCATGACAGCAAGTACAACTAGTCAAATTATTACAAGTGTCATAACAAGTGGTAATACTTATGGAAGATTACTTTTTAATGATGATTCTGGTACAGGTAGTGGAGTATATAATAGACGAGGAAACAGTAATGGTGGCACTACATTCACAGGGCGAATGACTGAAATAGAGAACACACATGATACTGCAACTGATAAATTTACAGTTTCATATGTATGTGATGTATCTGGAGAGGACAAATTACAAATATTAAGTTATGTGGATAATGGTACAGATGGTGCTAATTCGCCAAATAGAATGGAGTTTGTTTTCAAGTATTCGCCAACTTCTGCTTCAACAATCACTAGAGTGGATTTATTTAATACAACTTCTGGAGATTTTACTACTGGAACAAACCTTACTGTATTAGGTTCTGATATAACTACAGTAGCAGTAGTAGATGCAAAAGTACAAAACGGAGCAATATTTGAGGAGACAGATACCAATAAACATTATCTATTAGATGACGGAACATGGACTGAGATATGACATATAATAGTTCGATAATTATTTGGATTCGTAAGTAGGTAGTTAAACTTGGCTAAAGTCCAAGCAGTATTTCAATCTAATATCTTCCAGAGTAATATAACTCAAGGAGAATGGGGTGAGGTAATATTCCAGAAGAATGTATTCCAAAACAATGTATTTGATGTACCTACAACAGTAACAAAGATAATTAATGAATCATTAAACAACACAGAAACAGCAGTAACAACAAGGCAATTAATAAGATTAACAAATGAATCCGTATCAGTACAGGTATTCAGAATAAGACTAACAGCACTTGTCAAACATGTGTTGGAGACACAACAGACATCAGAGAGTATATATTATACCAGAGGATTACTTAAACTATTCAATGAATCTTTAAATTCAAGTGAAAGTCTATTAAGATACCAAACCATAATAAGAAAATTAGCAGAAACGATTCAACCAACAGAATCAAAACTATCTTTCAGAGGAATAAAACGTGTCATTAACAATACACTTGGTATAAATGAATTAAAAATAAGAACCAAGAGTATAATAAAAAAGGTAAGTGAAACTATATCAATAGGACTTGGAGCATTTCAACCAAATGTGTATCAGAACAACGTATTTGGTAGTGCCATATCAGAGGTAACAAAGGTTTTAGGTAGAGTCAAAAGTATATCAGAAACTACACAGATTTCAGATGGTAAAATAACACTTGTTTCAATTAAGAGAATTATAAATAATACTGTAAACTCAGTAGAGTCAATCATACAATTAAGGAGTTTAACCAGACTGATAAACGAATCAATTTCAGTACAAACATTCAGAGATAGGTTAAGATCAATAACCAAATTAATAAACGAGTCAGTCTCTCTATCAGAATCACTATTCAAACTTAAATCCATAACTAAACTGTTATCTGAAACTGTCCAATTATCAGAGAATGTAACCAAGATAGGAACAGTATTAAAGGTATTCAGTGAATCCATCAACCTCGCCACTAATGTAACCAGATTACGAGTACTTACTAGACTCGTTTCTGAGAGTATTTCAGTACAAACATTCAGAGTAAGTCCAAGAGTATTAATTAGGATTATTAATAACACAATACAGTCATCCGAAACCTTCTACAAATCATGGTTTAAGAGAATCAATGAGACCATACAATTAAGAACAGATAGATTGTTCCAAAGTAATATATTCCAATCTAATGTATTCCAAGGTGGTTTTGAGTACGTAAAACTCATGGGAAGGATAAGAGTAATTAACCATACCATATCAATATCTGAATCATATAGTAAATTATCAACATTACTTAGAGTATTATCTGATACAATACAGACAGTTGAATCATATGTTAGATTGTCTGTGTTCAAGAGAGTAATTAACAGTAATATATCAGTAAATGAATCACAAGTTAAACTCATGATATTACTCAAAGTAATGAGTGAATCAATTTCAGTACAAACATTCAGAGAAAAACTTGTAGCATTAAAGAGGGTGATAAATGAATCAGTACAGTATACTGAAAGTATTGTCAAACTAAGAGAAATATTTAGGGTTATTAATAATACAGTTCAATCATCAGAGATTAAACAAAACGCTTTAGGATTCATTAAAATATTCAGCGAATCGGTAAATATTACTACATCTGTTGTATACCTCAGAATATTAACCAGAATTATTAACAATACAATACAATCATCAGAGACATTCAATAAACTATGGACTAGAACATTCAGTGAGTCAGTATCATTATCTGAAAATATGATTAAACTAAGAGGAATTATAAGAACATTATCAGAGTCTATATCAATCCAGACATTCCGTGAAAAACTTAGAGTGTTGAGCAGAGTTATCAACGAGTCAGTATCATTGAATGAATCAATAACCAGACTTAGATTATTAACCAGAATTATTAATAATAATATATCAGTTTCACAGGCAGAAGTCAAACTACAGTCTTTGATAAAACTCTTTAATGAAAACATATCAGTACAGACATTCCGTACCAGAGCAAGAGGACTAATCAGAGTTATCAACGAGACATTAAATATAGCAAGAACAAGACTTGGTGTATTCCAGAACAGTGTGTTCCAGCAAGGTGTGTTCCAATTTGGTTATGAAACATCAATGGTAAGGGGATTGGGTAAGTTTGTAACTGAAACAATACAGTCATCTGAGTCATTCAACAAGGGGTTCACTAGAGCATTTAGTGAGTCATTATCCATCAGTACAGCAACAAACTTTGCAAGAATATTAAAGAGAATATACAATGAGGATATATCAATCCAGACTTTCAGGGAAAAACTTAGAGCATTGGTTAAATTGGTTGAAGATAGAATATCAATAAGTACATCAGTATTCCAAACAAGAGAATTAACCAGACATATATCTGACAGTGTAAACATATCCACTGGTATTGTAAGGCTAAGAATAATGATAAAATCATTGTCTGACAATGTAAGTATATCTATTGGAGAAGTTAAACTCAGAGCATTAAGAAGAATAATTGATGAATCGATCTCGGTTCAAACTTTCAGAGAAAAACTTAGAGCATTAATAAGATCAGTATCAGACACAATAAACATATCCACAGCAAAAAACAGTATAGTTGGAAGAATAAAAACTGTGTCAGATACAATAAATGTTGGAGCATTGGGTGTGTTTGCAGCAATATTCCAGAACAATGTCTTCCAAAATGGATTAGAGTTTGTTAAACTAATGACAATGGTAAGATTCAATAATGAATCAACATCAATAAACGAATCATTAATAAAATTGAAATCAATCATAAGATTTGTTGCAGATACAATAAACATATCTACATTAGTAGTGCCAGCAAGAGCACTTGGAAGAGTCATAAATAACACTGTAAATACATCAGAAGTTATCAATAAATTAAGAGGTATAACCAGAACAATATCCGATAGTGTAAACATATCCACTGGTATTATAAAATTAAGAGGTTTGACTAGATTAATAAATGAATCAATTTCAGTCCAGACCTTTAGAGAAAAGCTCAGAGCATTGGTTAGAATGTTAAACGAGTCAGTCAACTACTCCGAATCATTTAGACAGTCATGGACTAGAACATTCAGTGAGTCAGTCAACATCTCAGATACAAGAATATTCACAAGAGTATTGGTTAGAATATTAAACAATACAGTAAACATATCCACAGGTATAAATCCATTAAGAGTATTATTTAGAACTATATCAGATGATATAAACATATCCACTGGTATAATTAAACTAAGAGGTATTACAAGACTTGTATCTGATAGTATATCAGTAAGTACTGGAGTCATACGACTCAGAGTATTGACAAGAATGATTAACGAGAGTATATCCGTACAGACTTTCAGAGAAAAGTTAAGAGTATTAAAGAGAATAATTAATGAAACTATACAATACAGTGAGTCATTAAGAATGAGTTGGACTAGAACATTTATAGAATCAGTCCAAGTAGCAGATACACATATACATCTAAGTACAATGTTAAGACATATTGCAGAATCAGTAAGTTTGTCTGAAACAAGATTGAGGATAAGAGGATTATTGAGAGTGATAAACAACACATTAAATACATCAGAATCAATTATACGATTTAGAGTTATATTCAGAATAATAAACAACTCGTTAAGTATACCAGAAACAGTAATCAGGTTAAGAAGTTTGACTAGATTAATAAATGAATCTGTATCAGTCCAGACATTCAGGGAAAAACTTAGAGGATTATTGAGAGTGATTACAGAGAGTATATCAGTAAATGAATCAAGAATAAGAATAAGAAATATGATAAAGAGACTTGCAGAAACTGTAAGTATATCAGAACTTGTATTCCCAACAAGAGGATTATTCAGAGTAATATCTGATAGCGTTAGTATATCTGAGACATTAGATAGATTGAGAGGATTGACCAGATTGATAAATGAAACTGTAAGTATGTCAGAAACAGTGTTTAAATTTAAACATATAATTCCAAAAGTCAATGAATCAATTCAACTTGCAACATCAACATTTGAAGCAATGGGTAAGGTATTTATTGTAATAGAATCAATATCAATTCAGACCTTTAGAGAGAAAATAAGAACAATATTAAAGATATTTAACGAGAATATAAGTGTAGGCACATCAATATCTAAACTATTACAAGATGGTGCAGTCAGGATTACCAAAGTATTAAAAATACATAGAAGAGGAACTTCATCTAAAACACATGATAAGTCAAAATCACAGAGAATTAATGATAGAACCAAGAATGTAGAGGTAAATGACAGGGATAATAATGTAAAAACTTATAAACGTGACAATGATATAAAAGGTGAATAGAAATGAGCATGAATATGGTAGGTAGATCAACAGAATTCAGAGTAAAAGCAGGCAGTACTGCTACATTACAAATAACTGTGACTGATAATTCTGGAACTGCAAAGAATTTATCAAATACAGTAACATATAACTCAGGTAAATGGAAGGTATGGAAACCAGACGGCACACTTTTAATTAATGGTACTATAACATTTGTGACTAGAGCAAGTGGGATTGTATCATACACATTAACATCAACAGACACAGCAATAGCAAATGCTGGTAATTGGTCAGGCGAAGTGGAATTATTAGACAGTTCAAGTGTAATATCAGAACAAACGAAAACTTTTAATTTTAGTATAGAGGAGTCATATTAATGGCAGATTTAAAAGTAGTAGCATCTGGTGTATGTGAAGTATGTGAACACAGTCAAAAAGATCATGAAGGTAATACAACATGTGATGTTGATGGCTGTGATTGTACAAACATAGGAAGTTACTAACACTTATATGTAGTATAGTTTTACATGTTATATGTTAAAACTAGAAGATGTAAATAACCATGTGTACTTTGAATTTAGAAGAGCACAAGTAGAAGCTTTAAAAACTGAGAGACTAGGTGTCATACATGTATCAGATATTATTAAACCATGTATGCGTAATGTAATCTATAATAAGATACAACCAAACACAGGAATGTCAACAGAAGATTATAAATCATTATACTTTGGACAAATAGTACATTCAAATTCAATGATAGCAAAAGAAGAACATCATGAAAAATTCTTAGCATATAATTACGTAAAGGATGAACCATTAACAAGAGAGGAAGCACTACAAATACCTCCAGAAGATCCAGAACATATGGATATTATATATGGAAGTATAGATGACTTGTTGGAAATTGACGGAAAATGGGTGATTTGTGACAAAAAAACAACAGGGTCTATAGACTACTTTAGTAGATATAATTCTAAACCAAGTGAATCACATATAGATCAAATCAATAGATACAGAGTACTCTTAAAGAAATGTTATGATATTGACGCAGAGTTTGGATGCGTCATCTATATCAGTAACAGAATAGAAAAAGACAAGAGAGAGAAACCAGCAATACTATCATTCAAATTAAAACCAATAGAAGAAACATTAAAGGATATGATAGAAAAATCCAGAATCATAAAGAAATCCATGAGTGATTGTACTCTCCCTGAGAGAACTAAATGTTATCTCTGTGACGGAATGTGTAATTTTGCATCCATGTGCTTTGAGGATAACAGGAAAAAATGGAAAGAATGAGAATAATATCTCCTGAATGTCACACACATAGACATTATGATTGTCCAATAACAAGATTATCTATAAAATGCGAGTGTTTATGCCACAAGGTGACAGGTGAATAAAATATCACAATGTTATAATAATTCATGTAATAATGAAGTAATCACTGGTTTTAAAACAGAGAAATTCTGTAGAGCATGCTCACATTCTAGTGAACAAATGGTGATAAAATGTACTGTATGTAGTGATACATTCAACTATTCAGGAAAAGGAAGGATGACAAATTACTGTAGTGCTATTTGTAAAAGAATACTATCAAATGAACGGGCAAGAATAAGAAGAAATAAAAGAAGAGTGATAAAAACAAAAGAATGTCCTACATGCAAGAAACAATTTACAAAAGGTTACAGTGAAACATATAATACAAAGTATTGTTCTCTGGAATGTATAAGTTATAAAGGTAAGAAGAAAGCAAAAAATTTAATTAAAGGGTTTAGCAACGCAGACAAGTTTATATCATTACCTTTTTATTTATCATGATAATATATTTCAACGGTAATAATAAAGCTCATATGGAAGCACTTGAGGCATGCAAGGTAAAGAATGTAGTATTATCTATGAAGTATTCATATGCAAATATAACTAAATTCCACTCAAAATTCCAAAAGATATTCGTGGTAGCAGGGACAAAGACCGAACCAGATCGTTACTATGAACTCCTAAAAAAACACAAAGACTTGTATGACTACGCAATTCAATTCGATAAGATGTATAGTATGGATGAGACTATTAAATATTATCATAAGGAAAGAGAGATGGGAATAGATTGGACTCTACCTGTGTTACAAGAAAACTATATCAACCATCTATCAAGACTTAATTTAGAACCTAACACATATGTATGTCTTGGAGAGATACATGGTAGACTGGAAACAGAAGACCAGATGAGAAAACTTCCAGCTAACTTAACATACCACGGTCTAGCAAAAGGCAGGTACGTAACACAGACAAGACAATTTGAATCAATGGATACATCAGGGTGGATATCAGCAGCAATGTCAAAGAAATGTGAGGTATGGCAGAACAACTCTACTAACTTTATGTTCTTTGGAGAGAAAGGAAAACATATGATACCAATGCTTAACCATGCATGTGAAGTTCATAAAGAATACTTGGAAGTATGTGGAATAGATAAGAACAAACTAATAGAAGGAGATTATTACACATTGTTAAAAGCACCATTCGCATTACTTTACATGCCAATGTGCAAACAATTAGGTATATTAGAAAAGAATTTTGATATGTAAAACTTAAATACTTTGTTTTAATTAAAGTTATATATGGCAGACGATATATTTAAGATTAAACCTTTAGATAATCATGCAGCGAAGGTAGTAGTTGATGGACATAAAACTATTTCACCATTCAACAGTGCCAAACATTTAAAAACTGCAAATATACCAGCACTATGTGATCAATGTGTTTACCGTTCAATAGATTCAGGAGGTAATGGTAAATGTCCCAAATATGAAGAGGGAGCAATGTGTGCAATTAGGAAAGACTTTGTTGCATTGATTAATGATTTGGACACACGTAACCCAGAACATGTAAAGACAATGCTTGATATGCTAGCCAAATTATCATTTGAAAATGTACTCATGGCTTTAACAGAATCAAAGTTTGATGGTAATATACCTGATAGAAATACAAAATCAGAAGTCAATACCTTACTCAAAATCATTTCAACCATAGGAGAGATATCCTCAAAAATTGTGATAAGTGAAGAACAAAAATTCAATAAATTAGGTGACATAGAATCCATATTCAGACAAATCAAGGAGAAGAAATCAAGTTGAGGAAATATGGGTCAGACTAAAAAAGAAATAATTGAAGAACGTAAGGTATTCATGCAGAGTATATTAGACTGTGCATATACACCAAGTGTATTTAGTAAGGTTTTTCTAGACCATGATTTATTTGAATACAATAAAAAATATGTTGACTGTGATGACAGATTCATAGTATATAGAAGTGGAAGACAGGTGGGTAAAACAATGTCAACTGCTGTAAAATCGGTACACTTTGCTTTCTTTGCACCATTATTAAGTGATACAGTAAAGAAAGAATGTATCATAGTTATCGCTGCACCTACACAAAATCAGGCTGGTATCATGTTCGATAGAATTCGTTCACTTGTAATGAATAATGATTTCTTAAAAGGATATGTAGTAAGAAACACACAGACAGAACTCTGGTTAAATTTCCTAGATAATACAGGATTATCAAAAATTATCACTAGAGCAACAGGTGAAACAGGTACAGGTTTGAGAGGTTATTCTCCACACGTAATCATAGCAGATGAATGTTCTTTTATTAAAACTGATATTCTTAGAGCATTTCTCCCATCTGGTATGGCAACTAAAGCTAAGGTATGGTTGACAAGTACACCATTTAGTAAGGCAGGATATTTTTATGAAGCATGTCAGAATTCTAAACCAAGTAACCCTGACGGTATGTGGACAGAATTTCATGTAAAGTCTACAGACAATCCACTCATTGCAGAAGACACAGCATTTACTGAAGAAATTAAAAGATTAACCAAAGAGGAATATGTTCAAGAGGTAGATGGAGAATTCCTAGATATAGGTGATGCATTAATTCCAAGTTCTCTTATACAAGAAGCAATCACAGATGGAAGACCAAAGGGAAGAGTAAGATATTATATGGGAGTTGACGTAGCAAGAACTGGTAGAGATGAAACAGTATTTACAATAGTAAAGGTTGATGATAATGATGTAGTATTTGTAGACGATGTTTATTCAGAATCACAATCCAATGTAGTAGATGTGGCTGGTAGAATATCTGATATGGTAAGAGATTTTAATATAGAGACAGTGTTTGTTGATGAGACAGGGCTTGGTGGTGGATTAGTAGACTTGTGCAGAGCACAAAATGTACCAGTAAGAGGAGTTGTATTCTCACTACAAGAGAAGGCAGACATGTACAAGAATCTTAGATTATTATTTGAAAACCACAAGATTAAACTCAAACAGATTAACAAATTAATATATCAATTATCATATCTTAGAAGAGAATATACTGAGACAGGCATAATGAAGATTAAATCCTTTGAACATGACGACTATCCAGATTCTTTGGTTCTGGCATGTAAAGCAGTTAGTGCAGGAAATGAATGGCACGTAATGAGTATAGGAAAGAACATCCAAAAGGCATTATTTGGGTAACTTTATATAGAATAAGTACCCCATTTATATATGGTCAAGGCTGAATCCAAACCAGTATCAGAAGAAGAACTAGAAGAAGAATCTGATATAGAAGAAGTTATAGAAAAAGATGGTTTAAATGCAGTAAATGTTACCCCAGATGACACTAATTATGATTCAGAAACATATGTTGGCAAACCAGCAGAAGATATTGAAGAAGATAATAAAAGTTATATAGAACAAAGAAAGAGTTATAATATGTCAAACGTGGACAAAAACAAACTTATGAACACACACATAGGAGATCATATTAGTTATTATGAAAACGGGGTACAAGACAATGGTGTTGTAGCCAAAATGGATTCATCATTTATCACAATATTCAAAGAAGATGGACAAATGCATGAAGTCCACATCAATGATACCTTCTTTGTTAACGATATTTTACTAAACAAGACTTGGAATGATATGGATATGGAAGAGAAAACTGAACAATTACAGAAAGTTCATGCCTACTCACCACGATATTTATCTAAAACATGGGAACAATTACCAACAGAACTTAGAGATGTTATGAAACTTGAAGGCACTGGTGAAGGAGGTTCTGGTATGTTAATGTCAACTGATGGTAGAGAAGTAAACAACCCAACACATAACCCACGTAAACCTAAAACAAATGTTAGTTTTGTAAATGCATCAGGAGAATATACCTATTCTGAGAAACCAGAATACAAAACCAAAGGTATTCCAGAGGATACAGGTAACTCATGGGGCATAAAATATATAAATAAAGAGGACAAAGAAGAGTAATTATGCCTTTATACTATAATCCAGATGATGATATTCAAAAATCAGTAATTAGTACCCCATTCATTCCAGCAACAACAGGTAAAAAAGGAAAAAAACAAAAAGAAAAAGAAACTAAAACTAAACCAAAAGGAAGACTAAGAGGAACCTTAAGAAGAAGAGGTACTGACGGTACAAGACCAACAGGTAAAAAAGGCAGACTAGCAAATCAGGATAGAGAATTACAAAGTATGGTAGAACAAAATACTTCTCCAACAAAACCAGCTTCAAGTAGAACAACTCTTGAAGGAAGAGCATTACCAGCTTCAACAAAAGAACCAGATAAAAAAGGTAGAACCAGACAAGTTACTAGTAGAACAGGACGAATTACTACTCCAAAAGGAACACCTAAACCAAAAGCTAAACCAAAAGCTAAACCAAAAGATAAACCAAAAGATAAACCAAAAGATAAAAAATCTAAAAAACCTAAAAATTGGGTAAATCCTAACAAAAGAAAACCTCAGATAGTTGGAGGAGGAGAAGGACAAGGTGAAGCACGGGCTGCATATTTAAAACAACATGGACATTCAACAACAAGAGGAACATTAAATACTGTTAATCAATCTTTAGACACAATACAAGGAACATTCCAAGGTATGTTAACAGTATTAAAATTAAATAGAGCACCTCATAAAACTTCCAGAAAACTAACAACTGAAGGAGAACACAGTGGTAAAGGAGTAAGAGGTGGAAATACTCAGTTTGAAGGAACACAAGTAATGGAGAGAAACAGAGGTGGTAGAACAGTTATTAGAGATCCAACTGGTAAACCTAAAGAAAGAAAAGCAGGAAAGTTAAATTATCAAACAAACATAGGTGCAGCATCAACATTAAAAACATATAGTTTCAATTCATTAAATACAAGTCTAGATTTATTAAAATCAATATTTGATGAACAAGCAGCAAACAGAGGAAATCCAAAACCAAGAATTACTAACACAGGTAGAAGTGGAAAAGGTTCCCGTGGTGGAGACACACAAACACAACCTAAAGCATTAGGTGAATCCAAAGAAGATCAAAAAATAATGCAATCATAAGCCTTATATACTAGAAATATAGATTCATTTATATGCGAAAGGATGAACCCAAACAATGTATAAATTGTGGTGCATCATTACCTTTCAGATATAAAGGTAGACAAAAGATATACTGTTCAGATATATGCCGAAAGAGTTATAGGAAAGAGTAATACAATATTAAACATTGAAGATATATGTTGATGGAGGCACAAGAAACTCCAATATATGTTTGGTTGATGGGGATAAAATCATAGTTAAATATAGAAAACATAGTCCTACCAACAATGAATTGGAATACTTGGCATTATTATATGCCTTGGGATATGTAAGAGATAAATACAAAGGTAAAAATATAACAATATATAGTGACTCTAAATTAATAGTTAATCAAGTCACAGGTAAATGGAGAGTGACAACAGAATCATTGAAACCACTCTATAATAAATGTGTTAGTTTAATGACTAAAAAAATAAAATTGATTTGGACTCCTAGAGAGTTTAACCGAGCTGGCTGGGTGCTTGACCTTCCTTCCTAGGATAAGTATTATGTGCTTTACTACCATTTGAATTCTGTCTAAATATATCTAACATTCTATGAAAAATAGCAGCATCACTTTCATACATGTCACCATTTTTTGTCTTCTTTACAAGCTGTGCGTACTTTCTAAACACATCTTTATCAGCCCAAGATATACAAATAGTAGTATGTGAATTTCCTATTTTTCTTTTAGCCATATTATTAAAATAAACAACATATATAAAAGTGTTATTATTAAAGAAAGATATATATAGTGTAACATTTATTATATAATAATGGGCTCTAAAATTAAAGCAAAGTACGATGGACTTTGTAAAATATGTGGATCTACATGGATAGTAGGTGATGATTTATATTATCAGAAAAATCCTAAAGCAATATGCTCTGATGAAAAATGTTTCAACCAACAAGGGGGAACAGTAAGTTCATTTAATTCATATGTTAAAAATGATAATGTAATAATCACTAAGATACCAGATGTAGAAGTGAGTGACTCTGTTAAACAGGTTGCAGAAGTTCTACAACAATTCGTAGTAGTAGCACATCATCTAACAAAATCTATGTACCCAGAACTAGATGTCAACACGCATGTGTTTGGACAAATACGTTCAAAAATGATAGACCAATTATTGTATTGTACTGACATACAAAAACAATAATCAATTTTTTTTCATAACACTTATATAACGTTTAATACAACATATAATAATGCTAGTGAGTGATGTATTAGACATTGAATCATCTGGAAGTAACTCAGTAAAACTAGAAGCTGGTGATAAAATCACAGTTCAAGGTTTTGAAGTTAAGTTTGTTGAGACTACAGGTGCAGATGTCGCAGAAATCAAAACTACAAAAGGTCTAAGACATTCCTTTGGTAAAGCCGTTATTGGTCAAGCAAAGAGTGAATACTGGAACGATGTAGTAGCAAAATGTTTAGAGAAGGACGCCAGTGATGGACTTGACATATGGGTAGTTGAAAAACTAGCCGAAGGTACTAATAGACCTATGTTATCCCTATCAATGTTTCCACCTAAACAACAATAATTTTTTTTATGCTTATGAAATGTGATAGTTGTAATGAATATATGAAAAAAATGACAGTCTGTCATCAGATATGTCCTAACTGTGGACATGTTGTAGATTGTAGTGATGGGGTGTTTGATTGAGCTGTATTGAAATGGTATTTGGTCATATAGGTAACTATCTTGTTTCCATTATTGATGGTGCAGCACAACTAAGACCAGACTTATATTTTCAGAGGTTATTGTGTTGAGTATAATCACAGGATTCATTAACGGATTAAAGAAATCTTTTAGTGGTAAGGATTATTTGAGAAATATCAATCAATGTGATAAATGTGGAAAACCTAGTTTTTTTAAATCTTGTTTAAAATGTGAAACTGACGAAGCATATAGGGGATATGGAAATCATAAAAAGGAATAAATAAGGCAAACACTATGAGTTCTGAATACTATAGGAGAGGCAGAAATTGGTTTTCAGCCATGGGTGTAATGTTTTGTGTGATAGGTATGATTGTACTAGTAAGACAATTAATTATTTGGGGAACAGAATTTGTTGAAGAATTTTTATTTAATGGAGAAATTACCAATGAGAAAGTTTCAATGGCAATGCTGGGCTTTGGTGTTTTTATGATAGTATTAGGGTTTAGAAAACATGAACCAAAAAGATGAATTTTTGAAATCATGGAAAGGAATAAATAAGGCAAACACCATATAATAATATGAAATGGAATGAATATACTAACACATGGAATAAAAAACCAGATATGCCTGATGGATGGAACAAGAAACCTGTTACTCCAAAGAGATTAGATGTATCCAAGATGGAACTAACAGAGGTTAGTCTTATTACTGATGGCAAAATAGTATGGACTACAAAAAACATAACGAAGGTGCATTAATGACTAGGACACAAAGACGAAGAAACACAGTACATCCTACAAGAGATGGAAAACACAATCCTATTTGTGTAGATCCAGACTGTGTTGACTGTAAAAAAATAAGACCTTGGGGTCATTCAGTAGCACTAGAGGATAAAGATGATTGAACCACTTATGAAATACTGTATTAGATGTAGTGACAAATTTTATTATGGTGATTTCAATAAATCTTTACGTGGTCAAATGACTAGAAAATATTGTGATGAATGTATAATACTTCAACACAGAGATGAGTCAAGAGAATACCAAAGGATAAAAAATGGAACATAGTGGTATGTGTAAAAAATGTGGTCATTTAATGGCTGATCATGGTGTAGATTATTGGTATAAATCATACTGTGCTAATGGTAATGATGGTGATTGTAAATGTGATGTTGCAGGTCAATCATATGAAGAAGCATTACAAGAGAAAATTAAGTAACATTTATATACGTGGTTCTGAGTGGTAATGTATGGTAACAGACACAACAACACAAGCATACTTTGAATTATGTGACAGTGCTTATAATACTTGGAAAGCATATACACAGTCATACATTCAAGCAGCAAAACCCTATTGGGAAACCCTACGAAAGTAGGATAATTTTTTTATATTAGTTTTTTTATGAATATATATGATCACTTTCTATACTAAAAACATAGATGAAAAAGCATACAAAAAGATTGTCAGAAATATGGTTATGTTTAATGCTGATGATGGAACTCCTATGTCTGGTTATAAAGCATGGAAAAAGTTTGAAGATGAATGGGAACTTAATATATTTCCAGTAGCAGAGGCAGATACTACATTCAAATCTTATTGGGAATCACTTAACGTAGAAACAAATGATGCTATGGCATGGGGGGTAACAGGTAAGAAATTTATTAATATGTTTGTTATTGATAGTCATAATCCATTTACAATTAGAAGTAATTCAATGCCACTAGGTCATGAAGTATTACATGCAGTTTATCAAGAGGGTGTTGGTACTTTTCATATCACAAGAAAACATGATGCTCCAGAGGGAAAGGCAGGAACTAGAGGTGCAGCACAAACAGTAATTGTACATGATAATTGGTATGGAACTAAAGAAACAACCAAGTTTTGGATAAGATATGGTATGATTTGGCTACCTATTACAATACCTTATTACCCTATCAAACAAGCAAAACAGGACTATGCGATATGATTAGACCAAAACGAATCTTAGCAAGAGTTGTAGGTAACTTTGGAATATCATTTTTCAGTCCATTAATTTCAGGTAATATAGCAGAACAAATATTTGAAATGGGAATATCATTTGAAGATACTTTAATAATTGCAGGACTCTCAAGTGTATTTGTAACAGGTTATACATTGAGTAAGGAATTAAGGGATTGGGGTAGAGAAAAGAAACATTTTAATAACGAGTTCACGTAGCATAATCATGGGAACTAAAACTTGTAACAAATGTCAGAAGAAAGAACTTGGTTGGGATTATAACTATAATAAAAAGACAGGTAAGTGGAAACTAGAAGACCATAGAAGACAAGATGGTAAATGGTGTAATAAATTATCAGCTGTATCACAAGAAACCAAAATGAAGAAAGGTGATATAACAAAATGTAAATTATGTAAAGGTAATTCTGGGTGGTTAACTACTGAACAAGGAATAGAGAGACATCCATCATGGGTATATATAACACAAGAAGAACACTCTAGAATGTATCATCCAAACAATGAACCAAAAGATGATATAGATATGATGGTTATATTTGACGAAGAAAAGATAGCCTTAAGAAATAAACGAATTTCGCAAAGGTTTATATAATCCATTGGTTACGATAAGATATGTTCTCAAAGAAAATAACAATCAATTTAGAAAAGAAGGATGACATAATTCATCTAGAACCAATAAGTGATATTCATATTGGTCATGCAGGATTTGATGCAGACTTATATAAGAAAAGAATCAACGCTATTTGCAGAGATAGTAAAAGATATACATTCTTTGGAGGAGATGCACTTGATGCAATCACAACATATGATAAGAGATTCAATCCAGATATATCATTGGAACATGACATAGATAATCAACGACAAAAGTGGCAAGACATGACACAAAAACTTATAGATATACATAAAAAACAAAAGAATGAAAAGGTATGGGGATTCTTTCATGGCAATCATGACTATAAAATACCTCAAATTAGTAGAGCATACCTAGAAAATACTATGTGTACTCCAAACAACCTAACATTCATGGGTAGCCGTGGAGTATTAGGACTAGAAATTAAACACAATAAAAAGATATTATCACAGTGGTCTATACTATTCATACACGGAAGTGGTGGTGGTAAGCCTGAAAGAATGATGGAACAGATGAAACACAATGCATACTATGATGTATTCCTTTGTGGACACCTACACCAGAAGAGATACCAACCAGAAGTTGTTTACGACTTTGATTGGGAGAGTGGAAATGTTTGGGAAAGAGATATACATCTAGGTAATACAGGCACATTCTGTAAGACTTTGATAAATAACACTGACGGATACATGGACAGAAAGAATGAAATCATAGGTTCACAGTTGGGAACTTTGACATTATCATTTAACGCAGAGGATGGTACAATAAATGGTCATATCTAGAACTGTCAGACCAAATAAAAAGACACTTGTAAATACGATTGTCACATCTTCTAGTTGTAAAAAGGTATCAATGTATGATAAACTTATAAACGTGTTAAAGAAAAACAAAAAAGGATTAACACATGCACAGATACTTGAACAATTAAATGTAGGAAACAGTGGATCAGTGTTTGCTAATTTAAAATTCATGATAAAATCAAAACAAGTAGATAAAATAAGTTGTCCTCATTGTGATGCAGCCACTTTATATAAGTTGGTTATATGACATATATATTCAGATAAGTTTATAACCCCCTTAAACTATTACCTTTTATGTTTATCAATATTTGTTGGAAAAAAGATGGTCAAACTAAAAAATCTTTAATGGAAATAAATAAGGCAACACAAATGGTTCAAAAACTAGAGAGCCAAGGTATCCAAACGTGGTTTGAAGCAGACAAACTAACCATATAAATACCACACACAATATTTTTTTTATTTTTTCAGAAACGTATATATGTTGTAAGTTTCTACAAGGTATAATGAAATTTAATTCTACAATCAAATCAATATCAGTAAGCAGTGAAGCAAGAAAAGTATATGAAGAATTAGATGTGATAAGACCAAAACATATTTCATTTAGTTTAATGTTAGCAATTTGTGCTGATGAGTATACTAAAAAACACAAGAAAGGATTAGTTAAGTTAGATAACTTTTCAATGGAAGATGACAATGTACTAACACCAAACATATCATCAGGTATAGACAACTGGATAGAATTTATTACATCTATCAACGTAGATGAGTTCAAAGAGGTACAACAAAAACTAACACAAATACAAAATATAGTGGATGAGAGGAATGGAAACAACATATACTGACTCAGCAATATTTGACAAGTTCTACAACACGAACGGGACAGGTATTCTACAAAAGAAAAAATACTATGGTATTCTAAACTCTCTTACACCATACAGTACATTCACATTGAATGTAATGGATGATGAGATTTATGAATGGTTTACAATGAAGAAAGAAGCTTTCAAAGCAATGATAAAAGAAGCAGTACTTAGATATTTAGAGTCAAAATACAATGATTATACTGATGTAAGAAACTCATTCAGAACACTTCAAATTAATCTAGTATCAGACAACACAATAGAAATGCATAATCTAAATGCAAGAGACCATGAACAAACAGTTGTAACATTTGACTGTGAGGTCATAGCAGTAGAGAAAGAAAAAACATATGTAAAGAAATGTGTAGGTCAATGTCCGTTATGTTTCACTGACCAGAACATGCAATGTACTTATGAGAGAGATATTAAAGGATTGATATGTAATAATATTAAATGTAAAAAACATACATTACAGATAAAGAAAGAGGGACTTGTAACAGATAACATTCAATATATATACTTACAACAACTATTAGTTGACGCAAAAAATAGTACACCTATAACATTCAGAGGAGTGTTAGTAGATGACTTGTCAGGAAAGGTATATGTCGGTCAAAAGAAAAGAGTGACAGGTATGTATAAATCAGTAATAGATTCAACTAAACCAGAGAACTTAAACAATATTGTAATAGAAATCATGTCTGTACAGGACTTGGAGAAGAATAATGATACCTGTTTGTCAGAAGATGACTTGAAAAGATTACAAAAAGAATCTAAAGACCAAGACTTTACATACAAATTAACAACAAGTTTTGCTCCACTAATCATGGGGTATGAGGACATAAAATTCTCCATACTACTCATGTTAGCAGGTGGATACTCTAAGGTAAAGAGAAATGATATTAACTTACTACTAGTAGGTGATCCATCTCTAGCAAAGTCAGAACTGTTAAAAGAATGTTCTAAAGTATCAAGTAAATCCATGTACACCTCAGGTAGAGGAGCAAGTGCAGCAGGATTAACAATAGGTATTGTAAAGATGGAGAACGGTACTCAAGTAGCACAAGCAGGAGTACTACCACTATGTAATGAAGGACATGCATGTATAGATGAGTTTGATAAAATGAGTACTGATGATAGAAGTGCAATGCACGAAGGTATGGAACAACAGACAGTATCAATAGCAAAGGCAGGATTTAGAATGACATTACCAGCTAAGACAAGTATCTTGGCAGCAGCCAATCCAAAATATGGTAAATATGATATTGACTCATCATTGATAGACAATATTAACATACCTGTACCATTGGTATCTAGATTTGATATGATATGGTTAATCAGAGACAGTGTTAATGTTAAAGAAGATCATGACAAGGCAACATTTATTCTTGATACATTTACAGGTGACGACAAATCTAAAGAAACATACATGCCAAGAGAACTCCTCACGTCATATCTCAATCATGTGCGAACATTGAAACCAACAATAACAATAGAAGCTAAACTAAAAATGACAGAAATTTATCAAAATATGAGGGCATTATCGTCAAATAATGATTCACTTGCAGTGGGTATTCGCCAACTTGAAGCATTAGCTAGACTTGCGACAGCACACGCAAAACTTTTGTTCAAGGACACAGTGGAAATCAGTGACATCACAGCAGTGGAAGGACTAATGAAACGAATGTTCACCTCACTCGGAGTCCAAACTGACAAGGAATTTAATCAGTCAGGACTCATGGTAGGTGCAAAAGAAAACAAGGAACAATTAGCAAACAGAGTATGGGGAGAATGTGCAGACGATAACAAACATGTAAGTCATCACAAGTTCATAGAAAAATTATCTTCAACAGATAAATTCACAGAAACAGATGCTGAAAAATTATTTGGCAACTGGGAAAAGAATAATTACATAGCAATGGCAGGTGGAGGAAAATGGAAGAGAATTTAGACAACACTCAAATAGTAGAGGATTCTAATGATACCATGAGTGAAATAATTGAAATTGAAAAAACAGAAGACATAGAAAATCCAAAACTACAAGTTGACTTGGAAGTAGACCAACTAGACGGTGTTGGAGCAGTTACAAAGAAAAAACTTGAAGCATTTGGTATCAAAAATATTATTGATATATGTGTAAGAGGTGGACAGGAAGTATCTGAAATTACAGGTGTCGACAAATCAAAGGCAAATAATTGGGTGTTTAATTCACAAAAAATACTTGAAGAAAATGACTTGGTTAGAAAAACTGACATGGATGTAATGGAACTCTTAGAATATCAAGAGAATCAACCAAGACTAGCTTCAAAATGTGATGCAGTAGACGGTTTGTTTAACGGTGGACTTGTATCAGAATCAGTATACGAAGTATATGGTGAATTCGGTTGTGGTAAGACACAATTATGTCTATCATTAACAGCAGAAGCTATAGCAAATGGAGAAGATGTGGTATGGATTGACTGTGAAGACACATTCAAACCAAGAAGACTTAAAGAGATTCTAATAGCAAGAGAGTTGGCAACGGAAGAAAACGCCAATGAAATGCTGGAACATGTAAAGTATTTCTATACACCAAATACAGAACAACTCTTAGGAACTGTAGACTCTTTGTCACAACTAATGCAGGAACTTAATGTTAGATTAGTTGTATTGGATGGTTCTATAGGACAATTTAGGGAAGAATACCTAGGTAGAGGACACTTATCTGTAAGACAAAATCAAATAGCAAGACTCATGACACACATAAAGAACATATCGTTCTACTTTAGATGTGTTGTACTGTTCACTAACCAAGTACAAAGTGACCCAAGTGTAATGTTTGGTGATCCTGTAAAACCTATCGGTGGTAACATAGTTGCACACGCTAGTACATACAGAGTATATTTCAAAAAGTCAGGTAAAAAGAGAATAGCAAGAATGATAGATTCTCCTGAACATGAGATGTTAGACGCACCTTACACCCTAACAGTCAAAGGTATATCTGACGTGGAAGAATGAATCCTCGTCAACGCATGAGAGCCTCCAACAGGAAGGCTGTAATGTGGTTATTAAAGAATGGATATGATGAGATTTGGCTAAAAGCACACGGAAGAAGGCAGGACTTGGTATACACTAGGGGAGAGTGGTATCGAGCCCTTGACCTTTGGAATCTTTTTGACGGTATATGTTTTGATGAAGATAACAACACAATAATGTTGCAGATAAAAACAAATGCATGGGCAAAGTCCAAACCCTTACAGGAATTTGTAGATACACATAATAATAGTAAAGTTCTATCCATTAATGTGAAAGGAGAAAAAAGTAAATGGACAGTTTATACGAGGGAGTATAATGCACAAAGATAAGGATGGTAATTTCATAGGTACAGGGGAAGACTCTGTACTAGAAATGGTCATGCAATTATTTCCAGAAAAAGAGATAAAAGCACAGGTAAAGTTCAAAGACTTGTTGAAAAACGAGTGGATTGATACTGTATCTGGAAGACAAGAAAAAGAAACAATAGATATAGTAATTTATGGAGATCCTATAATAGCAGTAAGGGTACAAGATCCCAGACATACAGGACGATTGTTATCAATGAGGGATACGGTACAAAAGAAAACATTAGAATGGAATGATATCAAAGTCGTAGATGTAAATCACTATGATTGTCCAAACATAATGAAAGAGATTGTTAATGATGACTCTATGAGAGAATTATTAGAGGCATTTAAACATACAGGAATATTTTAATCCCCATATTGTCTTCTAACATCATCCCTTCTATCTGGTGATGTTTTTTTGTACAGTTTTTTAACAACATCAATACCCGTAACAGGATATCTTTCTAAAATAATATTTGTTAATAATTCCCTATAACAATCTAGACAATATTTTCCTCCTGAAACAGATATTGCTTCTTCGGAACATAACCTACAAGGTGGAAGTATATTTATATCTTTGTTGTCAGACCAAGGTAGTTTAGCCATACATACCATCTGGTTTTTCTTTTTCTGGAACTTTGTCTACTTCAGTAGTTTCTGAATGACCTTCTCCTTCATTTTTTAAATAATGATACATCAAAGTTATTTTTTGTTGCATTATTTTTTCATTCATCTTTAAGAATCCAAATTCAATCTCTCCAAAACTAATATTGTCTTCTTCAAAGAGTTTATCTATTAATTTATCTATACCATTGTAAAATTTGTCTACAATATCTAATCTAATATCATGTTGTTTTTCTGCCATGTTTTACAATAATGCAAGGGTTAATTAAACTTTATGTCTAATTTTAGATATGAATGACAAAGTTATAGCAATTATGGCAGGTATTTCGATCAAATCTATACCATAAAGGAAGAAATCTAAAATAGGGTGTATTCTAGACACAAATCCAGCCTCAAGTAAAATATCAGCGTTCCATACCATGTGAGGAAGTTGAATAAGATGGGTAAACACCAAAAATCCTAAAGAATACGTTAATTTATCTTCCCACCAGTCGAGAAAACCCATAATATCTTAATAATCTTTACATATATGAATGTTACTAGATAATCATGGTATCGGTTGACTTTAAGATATTCGGGGAAGATAGAGGTAACTATTATGATGAAAGTGAACGTGTTTTGGTGTTTTTGAACAAACATGAGTCAATGGACGATATTTATAAGACTATAACACATGAATTATTACATCATTGTATAAATATATTTAATATAAGTATGGATGATGATCAAGAAGAGTCTTTGATATTTCAGATGTCTTGGGCTGAATTTTCAATATAAACCATGCTTTTTATCCCACTATCTAACACAATATCCTCTCGTTTGTAATAATTAGACTCATAACGGTCTAATTTCTTTAAATCATCATCATTAACCTCAAATACCACACCATTCACAAAATCATCTTTATTTGGTTTAACAACAGGGTATGATGTCAAAACAGGATGAACAGTAATGGTATATCCTTTCAAAACGTCTGGTTTTGCGTCAACATGCTTCTCCAACACGCTAGTACGTACATAATCATCCATTAATGTACCGTAACTGAACAATTTATGCATTTTTTAACTCAGCCACCTTCGCTTTACAAATAACACATAAATCTAACTCTTCCACCTTAGCAGTATGTGAATCACTTAGGCATATATTACATGTCATACCTATTAAAAAAAATTAAACCATATAAACGTAGCGTAAATAACGGTTTTTCCTTTAGAAAAAAACCCAATAAGGCAAAAAAATTTGTGTACAGATTTTACACTGTACAACTAATACCGAGAACGGTTGAAACTGAACGGCAAACTTGTTAGGTTTCAGGATAGAATGTTTCTATACATCTATCACACTCTTGCCAAGGATTATTGAATTTCCTTTTGCAACGTGGACAGATCAGGGTT
>Ga0209756_1001366_pt1 | contig 22663 bp, 35 predicted proteins | sample ETNvirenome_6_85_FD_184071 | JGI IMG/M metagenome (GOLD analysis project Ga0209756, IMG submission 184071) | Marine viral communities from the Pacific Ocean - ETNP_6_85 (SPAdes) (version 3) | ecosystem: Environmental > Aquatic > Marine > Oceanic | place: Pacific Ocean | collected 2013-06-19 | reverse complement strand
CAAAAGGATATGACCCACCAGATTTTGTAAAAATTATTGAGGCTTATGGTATAAAAACTATGACTATTGATGATGGTACTGATTATAATAAAGTTAGAAGACAAATTAGAGAATTTTTAGATTATGATGATTCAATTGTTTTAGATTTAAATTGTCACGAGTATCATACTTATGACCCAAAAGTAATTGGTTGGAATACACCAATTGAAGATATGTACCCATATTTACCTGATGATGAATTTAAAGAAAATATGTATGTTGAACCAATTGGACAAACAAGAGTTTATCCAAAATTAACAGAGAATAAAATATGGTAAGGAGGTTATAAATGTTTAATAATAAAAAGGTATTGGTGACCGGTGGTAGTGGGATGATTGGCCGTCAATTAGTTAAACTTTTACAAGAGGAATCAGCAGATATATATGTTGCTGATTTGAGTAAACCAAGAAATATGACAGGTATAACTTTTAAAGAAGCAGATTTAACTGATTATTCAACATGTTTATCTTTATGTGGTGGTATGGAATATATATTTAATTTGGTTGGTATAAAAACATCACCAAAAATTTTAAGGGAGCAACCAGCTGACATATTTACACCAATGTTACAATTTAATACAAATATGATGGCAGCCGCTATGAAGAATGACGTGAATTGGTATTTATATACAAGTTCGGTTGGTGTTTATGGAGGAGCTGAAATCTTTAAAGAAGATGATGTATGGAAAAAATTCCCATCAAAAAACGATTGGTACGGTGGTTGGTCTAAAAGAATGGGAGAGGTACAAGCCGAGGCTTATACAATACAAAATGGAAAGGCTAATGTGTCTATTGTAAGACCCGCCAATGTTTATGGTCCTTATGACAATTTTGATACAAAAAATGCAATGGTGGTACCATCCTTGATAAGAAAAGCTCATGAAAATGAATTTCTATCAGTTTGGGGTGATGGGTCACCTATCAGGGATTTTATTTACGCTGAAGACGTAGCCAGAGGTATGTTACATATGGTTAAAAATAAAGTAACTGAACCAGTAAATCTCGGTAGTGGTACTGGTGTAACGATTGAGAAGCTTGCAACATCCATAGCATCTGAACTTGGAAAGGAGATAGTGTGGGATACAAAGAAACCTATGGGGGATAAAATTAGATTGTTCGATACTAAAAGAGCTGAAAGTTATGGTTTTAAACCTAAAGTTAGTTTAGAAGAAGGAATATCAAGAACCGTTTGTTGGTTTTTGGATAATTTAGAAATAATTGACAAGAGATATAATGTTTTCAACAGATAAAAAAATATTAGTTACAGGTACCACAAGTGGATTGGGGAAATATATTTATCGTATGTTACCTAATTCAATTTCTTTAAATAGAGAAAACAGAGAACAAGTAATTAAAGATGAATATGATTTAATAATTCATTGTGCTTTTAGTAATGAGAGAGGAAAAGATATAAATGATTATTATGAATTCATAGATGGTAGTATATTATTAACAAATGAATTGGTAAAAGTAAAACATAAAAAGTTTGTTTATATATCAGCTTTAGAGATTTATAATAAACCATTTACAAGTTATAGATTTATAAAGTTATGTTCAGAAGCTATCATTTCTAAAAAAGCTAAATCACCTTTAATATTAAGGGTATCAGCTTTATTAGGAGTTGATATGAGAAAAAATACTGTTTATAGGATGTTAAAAGAAAATAAACCAAAATTAACTTTATCTGAAGATTCTACTTTTAATTATATTTTACATTCTGACTTATTTGAATTTATTTTTGAAGATTTTAATAGAACTGGTATTATAAATTTTATTTCAGATGGTAACGTAACTTTAGGCAGGGTAAATGAAATACTTAATGGAAATACTGTATGGGGTAATTATAAATATACAATTAAAGAAGTGGATGGTGTAAAAATAAAGACATCTGAAGAAGTGATTAAAGAATTTAAAAAAATTATAGAAGACAATAAATTATGATATTAGAAAATAAAAAAGTAGTAGTAACGGGCGGTAGTGGATTTGTAGGTACTAACTTCATACTTGAACTACTTAAAAGAGGTGCTCAAGTTAGGACACATACTCACATTAGACCCATGGAAATACACGATGATAGAATTGAAGTCATTGAAAATATTGATTTATTTAAACTTGATGATTGTATAAAATTATTAGAGGGAGCTGATTATGTTATTCATTGTGGTGGATATATTACCAATCCATCTGAAGTGAGGACTAATGTTCAAGTATTGTTACATAATATTAATAGTACTGCAAATGTTTTAGAGGCAGCAGCAAAATGTGGATTAAAAGGTTACTTAGATATAAATAGTTCGACTGGTTATCCCGACAAACGATATCCAATAACAGAAGATGAATATTGGGATGAAGAACCACACGAGTCATATTTTGGTTATGGGTGGATGAGAAGATATAGAGAAAAATTAATGGAGTTTGTATCTGGATTTTCTGATTTAAAAATAGCACTTGGTCGTGGAACAGCCATGTATGGACCTTATGATAATTTTAATCCCAAAACTTGTCATGTTATACCAGCACTTATTAATAGAGTATTGAGTGGGGAGGATCCACTTGTAGTATGGGGAACTCCAGATGTAGTTAGAGATTTTCTTTATGTAAGGGATGTTATAGATGGTACGTTATTAATTTTAGAAAAGGGTGAACCTATGAAACCTTATAATGTAGGAGCAGGAACTACTGTAACGGTAGGTGATATTGTTGATGCAGTATTAAAAGCAACAAATAAATCACCAGAGGTCATTTACGATGAAACTAAACCAACTACAATTCCATTTAGGATGGTAAGTACGAAAAGGATTCAAAATGAACTTGGTTTTGAACCAAAGTACACTTTCGAAGAAGGGATTAAAAAAACAGTGGATTGGTACATACATAATATGGACAATAATGCTATTATGGGAGAAATAGATGAATCTTAGAATACCTGAAAATTTAGAAAAAGTCAGAAATATTCAAATAAAAAAAGATGAACTTATTAATTTTGAAACAGATATAGCAAAACAATATGAAGATGGTAATATAGGATCTCCGATTCATTTATCAAAAAATAATGAAGATGATTTAATTGAAATATTTCAATACGTATCTACCGATGATTGGGTATTCAGTGGTTGGAGAAATCATTATCATGCTTTGTTAGTTGAATATGGAGAATATTATGAAACAAAATAAGTTTAATTGGCAGTTAATAAATGATAATATAAATAGTAAAGACAAAGAAACACTTATTGACTTTATAAGAACTTCGAATAGATTTACCAACGGACCTAAAGTACAGGAGTTTGAAAAGAAATGGTCTGAATGGTTGGGTGTAAAATATAGTGTTTTTGTTAATTCTGGTGCTTCAGCTAATTACATTATGGCATCCATAATGAAAGAGAAAAAAGGATTGGGTGAAGTAATTGTATCACCTTTGGGTTGGGTATCTGACGTTGCGCCATTAGTTAATTTAGGATTTACTCCTGTATTTGTTGATGTTAGTATGGAAAATATGTCTATAACTTTAGAAAATATAAAGGAGGCTGTAACCGATAAAACTGTTGGTATTTCTCTTGTTCACGTTCTTGGGTTTAACGCTATAACTGATGAACTAATAAAGTTTTGTAAAGATAATGATATATTTTTGATTGAGGATTGTTGTGAATCTCATGGAGTGACATATAAAGGTGACAAGGTTGGAGTTTTTGGTGATGTTTCTAATTTTTCATTTTATTTTGGACATCATATAACCACTGTAGAGGGTGGTATGGTTTGTACAAATGATTCAGAACTTTATGATTATATTAAATTATTTAGGTCTCATGGAATGACCAGAGAAGCTTCTCTAAAATTTCAAGAAGAATGTAAACAAAAATATCCAGATGTCAATCCTTTATTTACATTTGTAGTTCCTGGTTATAATTTTAGAAATCAAGAATTTAATGCAGTTCTTGGTTTATCTCAATTAAAAAGATTAGATTATAATATAGACCGGAGAAAGATAAATTTTGATGTTTGGATAGATAATTTGGATTCTGAAAAATTTTATATAGATTTTGAAAGAGAAGGTAGTAGTAATTTTTCATTGCCTTTAATTTTATTAAAAAAAGACTTGGAATTGTTTAAAAAAGTTTGTAAATTATTAGATGATGAAAGAGTTGAATATAGGATAGGAACAGCTGGTGGTGGAAATCAAGCTAGACAACCTTATTTAGAAAAATATAATTTTGTGGCTTACGACTTATCTAACGTAAATCATATTCATGATTTTGGTTTGTATATTGGAAATCATCCAGAATTGACAAGAGAAAAAATAACTAATCTATGTGAGAAATTAAATGAACTTTAATGGTGAAAGAGCAAGACCTATTCCAAATTCAGATATATTTGATTTTGTATGTAAATCAATAAATTCAAAATATCTTTATGATGATAAAATTTTACCTAAGTTTTTAAACACATATTTTGAATTTAAATTAGGAAATTAACAAATATGAAAAGAGTTTTAATTACAGGAGTAACTGGTTTTGTTGGTAGTCATATGGCTGACTATATTCTTAACAATACAAATGATAAAATATACGCTACAAAAAGGTGGATGGAAGATACCAAAAATGTAGACCATTTAATTAACCATTCTCATTTTAATTTCATAGATTGTGATTTATTAGATGGTATGAGTGTACAAAGAGCAGTAGAGATATCGAAACCAGATAAAGTGTTTCACTTTGCAGCTCAAAGTTTTCCAGAAGTTAGTTTTAAAATACCAGTTATAACTTTACAAACAAATATAATTGGAACAACTCATTTACTTGAAGCTATAAAGAATAGTGAATTTAATCCAACTATAGTTAGTGTTTCATCGAGTGAAGTATATGGTATGCCCGAAGAAGATGAGATTCCAATCAAAGAAACAAATCCAATTAGACCAGCTAACCCATATTCTATATCTAAAGTAGGACATGATTTTATGTCTCAATATTATTATAAAGCTTATGATATGAAGATTATAATTACAAGAATGTTTAGTCACGAAGGTTCTAGAAGGGGTAAAGAATTTGCTTTATCTTCATTTGCATATCAGATAGCTAACGCTGAAAAAAGCGAGAGTTCATTTGATTGGAATGTTTTGCATGGTAATTTAAATTCAGTTAGAACATACAATCATATAGATGACGCGATAGAAGCTTATTGGTTATGTTCAGAGAGTGATAGATATGGAGAAGTTTATAATATTGGTGGTGATTATACTTGTACCGTTGGTGACGCATTAGATATGTTAATCTCTAAATCCGAAAAACCAATGGTAAAATGTTTGGATGAAGAGAGAGTTAGACTTACTGATATAACTTTACAAATACCAGATAGTTCTAAATTTAGAGAACACTTTGACTGGAAACCAAAGAAAAATTTAAATGATATATGTGATGATTTATTAAGATATTGGAGAAAAATAGTATGAAAGTAAGTATAGCTATTGCTACTAAAGGTAGAACAAATGAATTTATATTTTCTTTAACAAGTTATATAATTAATGCTGATGATAATTCAAATGTTGAGTATATTATAATGGTTGACCATGATGATTTAGAAACAATTGACGCTTTAGAAAAAATAGTTAATCTAGCTCATGTTTATGGAGCTGAAATAAAAATTTTCGTGTCAGATACCGTTTATGGTTATGAAGAATTAGAAAGATATTGGGAAAAAGCTGGTGAAATATTTACAGGTGATTGTATTATACCAACGGGAGATGATAATTTCCCTATAACCAAAGGTTGGGATACAAGAATAATAGAAGTATTGGCTCCGTATTTGGATGAACCTACTTGGATAGGAATTGTACCATTAAATGAACATTGGAAAGGATACGCTACGATGGTTGGTATAAATAGAAAATGGTATGAAATTACAGGTAGAGTTACGGGTACTAGAGCTATGGACGTATTTATACCTAATGTTGTGAAAAGGTGTAATGTTAAATGTGTAAGACCAGATGTAGATTTTATACATTTACAAAGAGGTAAATTAGATATGTCATATGAAAAAGATGGAAAAGTACATTTAATTTATGGTTTACCTAGTGATGGTAGAAGTGGTTTTAATAGGAATACAGGTGAAAGGATACCTCCTATGTATGAGGTTCATGAGGGCGTTGGATTAGAGAGAGTGGAAGATACAGCAAACAAATTAAAAAAATGGATGGAACAGAATGGGAAATAGAAAATATTTACCAACATTAGCTGAACTTGTAGATAGATTATCTATAGTTCAGTTAAAAGAAGTATTCATTACAGAACATAAAGAAGAATATGCACAAGAGATTAAAGACATAGTTCACGATATAGATTTGATATTGAATGATGAGAATGTCAGGTTGAGTGGAAAAGATGTTAGAGCTATTATAGTTTTATCACAGATGAATCTACATATTTGGCATAATGAAACACAATATAGAGCTGGAACAGGTGATGGTAATCTTGGATTAACACATGGATTAAATGGTATTAGAAATACTGCTAAGAATATGATACAAGAGAATGTTGGTGGTAGAAAAGATTATAAGATTGATTGTATAGCAGCTGAGTTTGAAGATTGGAAAGTGAGTTGGAATGAATAAAGTTTTAGTGATAGGAGATAGTTGTACAGATATTTTTGTATATGGTGATATTGAAAGAATATCTCCAGAGGCACCAGTTCCAGTGATAAAACCATTAAGAAAAACTGAAAATCCTGGTATGGCTCGAAATGTAAAACATAACTTAGAAGCACTTGGGGTAGATACAGATATAATTACAAATTCTAATCATATAAGAAAAACAAGATATGTTGATGATAAATCTAATCAAATGGTCTTAAGAGTTGATGAACATGATTGTTGTAATAGAATTAAAAATTTAGAAACAACAGATTTAGGTTTATATGACGCGATTATTATATCAGATTATTGTAAAGGATTTTTGTCTGAAAAAGATATAGAATATATTTGCAATAAATATAATAATGTATTTGTTGACACAAAAAAACAACTAGGTAATTGGATACTTGATGCTAACTTTATTAAAATTAATCATTTAGAACATAAAAAGAATTTTGAAACAATACCTAATTATCCTAAACTTGAAGATAAGTTAATAGTTACAAAAGGTAAAAATGGATGTGTTTACATGGGAAATAAATTTGATGTTGAAGAAGTACCTGTGAAGGATGTGTCTGGCGCGGGTGATACATTTTTGGCTGGATTAGTCGTTGAATATTTAAAAACTAATGATATAGAAAAATCTATTAAATTTGCACAAGAATGTACTACAAAAGTTGTTCAAAAACATGGGGTTACAACCATATGATAATTTATGTAGACATAGATGGAACTATTTGTTATACTGAAAATTCAGATTATGAAAATTCAATACCAAGATATGACCAAATAGAAAAGATAAATAAATTATATAATGAAGGTAATGAAATAGTATATTGGACTGCTCGTGGTGGAACTACTGGAATGCGCTGGGATGAGTTAACAGAAAAACAACTACATGAGTGGGGATGTAAATATACAGGAATTGAAATATTAAAGAAACCATCTTGGGATTTGTTCATAGATGATAAAACAAAAAGGATAGAAGAAATATAATGGGTCATAAAGTAAAACCAGAAGTATGTGAAGGTTGTAAAGTTCCAAAAGGTTGGGGTGAAGAACTTATCATAGAAAACAATGAAATGTATTGTGGAAAACTTTTAATCTTTAAAGAGGGTTGTAAGTTTTCAATGCACTACCATTTACTTAAAGATGAAACTTGGTATGTTCAAGAAGGTGAATTTAGATACAGATGGATTGATACTGAAACTGCTTATATGCATGAAGTTAAACTTAAAGAGGGTGATGTAGTTAGACAAAGAGTTGGACAACCGCATCAATTGATAGCTGTAACTGATGGAACTGTATTTGAAGTTTCATCACAACATTTTGATGAAGATAGTTATAGAATTTTTAAGGGAGATAGTCAAAATGATTAAAGTATGGACTAATGGTTGTTTTGATATTTTACATCGTGGTCATATTGAATTATTTAAATATGCTAAATCACTTGGTGATGAATTGATTGTAGGTATTGATTCGGATGAAAAGGTAAAAAAGGATAAAGGAGAAGGTAGACCAATAAATAATTTAAACGATAGAGCATTTATATTACAATCAATTAAGTATATTGATAGAGTAATTAAGTTTGATTCAACTGATGAACTGAGGAGATTGGTTAAGGATATTAAACCAGATATAATGGTTATCGGTTCTGATTGGGAAGGTAAGGATGTGATAGGACAGGAGTACACTAAAGAATTAAGATTTTTTGATAGAGTTGGTAATTATTCAACAACTAAAATTTTAGAAGGGAATTTGTGAAGCAAAATGTCGTGTGGTGGCCCGCTATAAAAAATGAAAAATTAGCGGATAAGTATGGTAACTATGAATATTTTAAATGTTCTAGAAAATCTTGGGAATACTGGTGTAAGAAAAATGATGTATTGTTTGTTCCATTTGAAATTCCGGTAGAAATGGATTTGTTTCGTTTTAGACCTAACTGGCAAAAAGCAATATTTGTATTTGATGAACTTAAAAGAAGAGGGATAGATTATAATCAGATAGCTTTAATAGATAGTTCTGCCATAATTAAATGGGATACTCCTAACTTTTTCGAATTGACTGATAATAAATTTACTGCTATAAGGGATACTGACAACTTAAGGTGGATTTATGACAGTGTGATTGGATATAAAGATTTTTTTGATGGATTTGAACTTGACATTTCAAGATATATAAGTTCTGGGTTTATGATTTTTAATAAAAAACACAAACAATTATTTGATGGGTTTAAAAGATTTTACTTGGATAACATAGAAGAATTTATTAAATTACAAGATGAGGTAGTTAAGAAGGGTACAGAACAAACACCAATGAATTATTGGTTACAGATGAATGATGTTGAAGTAAAATTAGATTTACCTTTGTCATTTAAATTGACACATCTACATAGAAAAGAAATGTTAGTTCATAACTGGCAATTAGATGAAGATAAAACACCATTTTTTATAAAGTATGGATACATTTGGTTTTTTAATGGAATACCCAAAGACCAAAGGACTAGCATTATGAAACAAACGTGGGATTTTGTAAAACATAATTATGAGGAAAAATAGATGAGAATTACTAATATAGATACTTTATCAGCATTAATTGATAGATTAATTACAGAAAATATAAAACAGTTTTTTTTCAAAAAGGAAGGATTAGATGATAAAATCGAACATCAACAGAATGTGATTGAAAAAATAAAAGTAAAATTGATTCAACTATTTCAAGATACTTATAGGAGAGAAAAGTACGAATACGTTGGTGAAAAAAGAACTTTTACAGCTAATAGTATTGTAGAAAACATTGAGGATTTGGTTACTAATGATATTCACATAGGCGAATCTGATAGACAGAGACTTAGGCTAGTAACTTTAGAAGAAAAGAGATTAAGAAAGTCTAATGAACATAGATCAAATAATAAGAATAAGATTGATGAAAATTTTAAAAAATTTGTGGAGGAATAAAAAATGGCTTATACAGATGCTATATACGATGGAACAATTAATGACAATTATAATTATTTGGTTAAAGAAAAACCATTTAAATCACGGTTTATTAATTACCATTTACCAAAATTAAGAGAATATGCAAGCAGGTGTGAATCAATAACTGAATTTGGTGTTGATGCTGTAAATTCCACGTGGGCTCTCCTAGATGGTAAACCAGAAAGGATGGTTTCTATTGACCCAATGAATGAAAAGGCACCGAAAATACAAGATTTAGCTTTGGAACTGGCTAAAAAAGAAGGGATAGATTATAAATTTATACAAAAATATTCTACGGACATAAAAATAGAAGAAACTGATTTATTATTTATAGATAGTGGACATAATTATAAATGTTTAAGTACAGAATTGAATATGCATGCTGATAAAGTTAAAAAATATATAATATTTCATGATATGAATATGCCAGAGTTGAAAAAAGCAATTGCAGATGTTCTGGGTTTATCAGAAATCAGTAATTCATCGTTTATGGATTCATTTTCTGGTGAACAGAAAGATTGGGAATTAATTTATAAAACTCAAGAAAGTGAAGGCTTTTGGGTAATAAAACGTAAAGGGATTAAAGAATGAAAATATTGATAACTGGAATAGCAGGTTTACTTGGTTCAAGATTAGCTGATTGGATATTAAATAATACTAAACATGATGTTATTGGTATAGATGATTTGAGTGGTGGTTATGAAGATAATGTTCATTCTTCAGTCGTGTTATATAAGAGAAATTTAGCAGTACATGATATAAATGATATATTTGTGATGCATAAGCCTGATGTTGTTTATCATTTTGCTGCATATGCCGCTGAAGGATTAAGTCCTTTTATAAGAAAATTTAATTATCAAAATAATGTTGTTTCTACAGCTAATATTATAAATGAATGTATAAAACATAATATTGATAGATTGGTGTTTACTTCATCGATGGCTGTATACGGTCATGGAAATCCACCGTTTGATGAAACTGACACACTTTGTCCTATCGACCCTTATGGTGTTGCTAAATATGCTTGTGAAATGGATATTAAAATCGCAGGAGAACAACACGGATTAGATTGGTGTATAATAAGACCACATAATGTTTATGGCATTAAACAAAATATATGGGACAAATATAGAAATGTTTTAGGTATATGGATGTATCAATATATGAATAGTGAAAAAATGACTATCTTTGGTGATGGAAAACAGACACGAGCTTTTAGTTTTGTAGACGACTGTCTTGAACCTATGTGGAAAACAGGTATACAGGAAAATTGTTCAAAAGAAATTATAAATTTAGGTGGTACTAAATTCTATACTATTAATGAAGCTAATGAAACTTTAATACAAGTTATTGGAGACGGAGAAAAGATTTATCTTGAAGATAGACATGAGGTTAGAGATGCTCATCCAACTTGGAATAAGTCAATAAAGTTAATGGGATATAAAGATAAAACTTCATTATACGAGGGTTTAAAACAGATGTGGAAATGGGCATCAAAACAGCCGATGAGGGATAGGTTTGTTTGGTCAAGTTACGAAATTGACAAAGGTATATACGAATTTTGGAAAAAATGATGGTGGTATGGAGATAAATTAATGAATAAAAAGGTTGTAATAATTCCTATATTTTGTGAAGCTCACATGGTAAAATATCAAATTCCAAATATAATTGATACGATAGAACCTGATTATATTATTTATAATGAAGGTATGTTTCCAACAGGTCCTGAAAATACAACAAACGTAAACGAAGAATTTCTAAGAGAATATACTATAGATAGTAAGCGGGGATTTGATTTTGAAGAGTTACAGGAAATAATTTATGAAGCTCAAAGAGAATACAAGGATACCAACATAATTTTAAATAAAATGAATTATCCAGATAATATGGTATACGCGCCTGATTGTTACGTAACAGCCTGTTCTAATTTTAAAGATGTTGGTATAGAAATAGAGGAAGGTGATTATATATTTCCATTTGAAGGTGATGTATTTCATCATGAGGATTCAAAAGAAGAAATACAAGGTTACTTAAAACAGCTTAAACCAAATACAGGATTTAAATCTATATGGGTTGATTTTGTAGAGAATCAGTTTTATGCTTTTAAAAGTACATTAAAACCTTTTTTGAAAAAAGAATGGGATATTCAACAGGGTAGAAGTAGAAGAATAGGTATCAAGTTTGGAGATTGGGATTGGTACAAATATGTTATAAATAATTTTATGACACAACAATATCCTATGTTATATCCTACAGATTTAATTACTTATCATTACGCTTGGTGGCGTCCTGGAAAATATAAAGATTTGAGGTATAAACAATTGAACAGAAGTTCAGAATATTGGACTCAATTTCAGGTTGGGTTGGATAATATTCGTGAAAATAAATATTTAGATATAGATGTTAGACCATCAATGGAAAAAAATTCAACGTATAGATATATTAGGTTTTTTGATATTGACCATCCATCTCATGTCAAAGACCATCCTTGTTATGATAAAGAATTAACAGAAGATCAAAGGGATATGATATTAAAAAATAAATTGGTTTTTGAACAATGAGTAAAAATATAGTTTTTATTCCTTGTATAAATACAGGAGATGGTAGAAGTAATCCATATAGCTATTCTATAAAGTCTTGGAAATATTGGTGTGATAAAAATAATTGTGAGTTGGTTGTTTTAGACCAGCTATTATGTGATGTAGAATATATGAAAATAACTTGGCAAAGGTACCATCTTTTAGATGTACTAAAAAATAGTAAAATTGAATATGACCAAGTTTTAATGGTAGATGCTGATACAATAATTCATCCTGATTGTCCAAATTTTTTTGATATGACAGAACATAAATTGACAGCTGTTCATAACGAAGGTAGTTATGATTGGGTGTGTAGAAGTATGGAAAATTATCATAAATATATGTTTAGTGATTTAGATATACCTTTTTCATTTTGGGAATATATTAATACAGGTTTTATTATTTTTAATGAAAAACATAAACAGTTTTTGAGTGAACTGTTAGAATTTTATAAAAGTAATAGGGAAATGATTATTTCTTTACAAGAACAATTTCATGTTGGTACTTGTCAACCTGTTTTTAATTACCTTTTAAGGATAAAAAATATTGAACATAAATTACTACCTTATGAATTTAATATGTGTGATTTGACCCGTAAGGAGATATTAGATAATGACTTTACAATGACAAAGGTTGGTTGGATTTATCATTACAATGCAATATCACAAGAATTTCAAAAAAGTTATGGTGATGTACATCATTGGATGAAAAAAACTTATGAACATTTATATGGAGGGTTGATTGATTAAAGTTGGATTGATAGGATATGGTAAATGGGGAAAAGTTCTTCATAGTAAACTTCAGAATATTTGTGATATAAAATTTGTTTGTAGAAGTAAAGATGATTATCAATCTCAATTAAAAGATGTAGATTGGGTTGTTGTCGCAACACCAAATGATACACATTTTAAGATAGTTAGAAATTGTATATTTGCAAAGAAAAATGTATTTTGTGAAAAACCATTAACACCAACAGAGAAACAATCTGAGATGTTATTTAAATATGCTAAGATGAATGGAGTAAAATTATATGTAGACGATGTTCAAAATTTTAGAGAAATTAGTTATGATTTAATGGAACATAATTTGGTAGAAAGAAAAAAGAAAGATAATTTTAATCATTCTTATTATAAAACAAGAGATTTACTTTACAGATTAGCTTATCACGATATATATTATTTGTATAAACATATAAGATATTCAGAAGTTGATGATGTAATACCAATTGATATAAATAACAAATTACATTTTAAAGTTAAGTTTAATGATATAGATATCGAATTTATATATGATACCAATTATGAACATGGTAGAGAACATAATATTAATGGAGTTAACTTGATGGGTGATGGGACTGATGACCCTTTATGTGATATGTTAAAAAAAGTTCTTAATGAGAATGTAGATTTCGATTACAACAGAAAAATATCTTTATTCACAAATAGATTTATAGATTTGTTAAATGATATGTTGTTTAAAAATATTGCGGTAGTTGGTGGTGGTATTTTTGGTTGTACAACAGCTTGGATGTTGGCTAAAGAAGGTTATAATGTAGATTTATTTGAAAAGAATGATGATTTAATTACTCAGGCTTCTTACATAAATCAATATAGATTACATAAAGGATATCATTATCCAAGAAGTAAAGAAACAGCACAATCATCAATATGGGGTGAGAAAAGTTTTTTAGATACCTATGGTGAAGCAGTAATGAATGGAGATATTGAACATTATTATTGTATATCTAAAGAGGATAGTTTGGTTAATTCAACGGAATATGAAGATTTTTTAAATGATTTAAATCTAAAATATAAAGAAAAAACACTTGACTTGATACAAAAAAATGTTGTAGATTTAACTGTTGAAGTGGATGAAATGTTGTTTGATCCAATAAAAATTAGAAAATTAGTATGGGATAAATTAAATAAATATAATGTAAATGTTAATCTAAATACTAATGTGGACATTGATGATTTAGACAACTATGATTATATTGTTAATTCTACATATGCAAATTTAAATAAATTATTACCACCAAACAAACATAAGAATTATCAATTTGAATTATGTGAGAAACCAGTTGTCAAGTTATCTAAAAAGTATAGAAATAAAAGTATAGTAATAATGGATGGTCCATTTATGTGTATCGACCCGTTAGGAGATACCGATTATCATGTTATGGGAAATGTTGTTCACGCTATTCATAGTACAAATATTGGAAAGTTTCCAGTTTATGATTCTAGATATGATGGGTTATTAAATAAAGGAATTGTTAAAAATCCATCAATAACTAACATAGATAAATTTATAGATTCAGCTAGAGAGTTTTTTGTAGACATTGAAAAGTTGAAACACATTGGTTCTATGTTTACATTTAGGACTGTAATGCCAAACAGAGAAAAAGATGACGCTAGACCAACTTTAGTTGAAAAATCTAATGATAAAACTTTTTCTATATTTTCTGGTAAAATAGGAACTTGTGTGATAGCAGCTGATGAATTATTATCAAAAATTACGGGAAATATAAATTATGTTAAAACTTAAAAATACATTTGCAATAGGTTGTCTTGTTCAATGGTACGAGGTGGAAATATTTGATGAATATTTTCAAAGTTTAAAGATGGCTATACAAGACGTTGAAAATAAAGAAAACGTAGTAATTGATATTTGTTTTAATATGTCACAGTCTCTAGAAAAGATAGATGAATCACAAATGAAACTTCAAGATATATTTAAAAGATTTATTTCATATAGGACTGAAGTGGTTAAACTCCACGTTCCAGAAAGAAATATAACTTATTATCAAGATGATTCTAAACCGTATACCATAGCAGATTATAGAAGAGAATTTAATGATAGGTATTGTGAAAAAGTTGATGTGTTGATGTGGGGTGAAACTGATTCATTAATACCCAGACAGACATTTCAAATACTTGATGGATTGCATACACAAGTTAAAGATAATACTCCAAAGTATGTTTCATTTTTTGGAACTTGTAAGATGTGGGATGATAGCTGGAAACCTGTTGAACATACAAAGTTTATAGATAAACCATTTATTGATAATGACTATAAGAATTGGTGGAGTGTGAAATACACAATGTCAATTGATGAAATGAATGAGATAAACGATAAAGTAGAGGAATTGGATGTCAGAATTGTAAATCCTTATAAATTTAATGGATGTGGTTTAGTTATATCTTCAGAGGTAGTTAAATCAGGAGTTAACATACCACGTTCTGTGTTTTTTGTTCATGAGGACACAGCATTTTTACATATGTTAACAAAATTATTTGATGGGAATATTCCACAGTATGTGATTAAAAATATACTCCTTGTTCATAATAGAAATCATCCAGAGAAAAGGATGTATGTTAAAGGTGAAACTGGAGAAACTATGAATATGAAGAGAAGGAGTAACGATTGGTATACAAAAGCAAATCCTATGTGTGAGCATAACGCTTATAATATATTTAATCAAGTTAAAAATTATACTTGGAAAGATATTTTAAAATGAGCATAGCATTTTTTACAGAATCAGAATTTGAAGGAAAGATATCAAGAGATTTTGACAATATGAGAACAGAATACGCTTGGTATGTGGTTCTTAATTCAACACATCATTCAATTACAAAGTTACATACTTTGGATAATAAGATGTATGATTTAGGTATAGTTATAATACCTAAAATGAATCTTGAAACAATATCTCAATATCCAATGATTAAGGAAATGAAAAGAATATGTAATAAGATAGGATTTATGCAAGAAGGCCCACATTGGTATTTTCAAGATTATCCTATGGAACAACAGATATGGTTTTATAATTGTTTAATAGAGATGGATGTAATTTTTTGTCATAATAATTTGGATGTTAAATATTTTAAGGGATTTACTGGAAAAACAAATGTGTATAGAAATCAGTCATTGATGATAACAGACTACATAAGAAAATCAGATATAAAACAAGATTCTGTGATGATTGGTGGAAACATGTGTAGGTGGTACGGTGGTTTTGATTCTTATATAGTGGCACAAAAATTTGATTGTTTAATTTATGCTCCTTCGATGGGAAGAAAAATTGATAGAGAAGATGAAATGGATATAAATCATTTACCGTATATGACATGGCTAGAATGGCAGACAGAGTTGTCAAAACATAGATATGCTGTACACTTAATGACAACACACGCTGCTGGAACATTTGCTTTGAATTGTGCTTATCTGGGAATACCCTGTATAGGTTACAGAGGTTTAGATACACAAGAAGAATGTCACCCAAACCTTTCAGTAGGATTTGGTGATTTGGATACAGCTGTAAAGTTAGCTAAGATGTTAAAAGAAGACAATGAATTTTATACCGAATGTAGTGAGTTAGCAAAATATAATTTCAAAACTTATTTTGGTGAAGAAACGTATATTTATAATATGAATAAAATTTTGAATAAGGTTATTGATGGGTAAGGTACTAAAAATAAATCCAGAGTTTAGTTGTGAAATTGTGATGGCTGTACCGTATGCTTATTGGTTACATCAAAGGAGTGAACTTGATAAAGTTATAACTTGTAAAGGGATGCGTTCATTTTATTATTTTTGTGATAATGTTGAAGAAAGGTTTGACTTTAGGACAGTTTCCAACAAACATTTAGAAGAACAAATACCAAATACTTGGATTCATCATAATTGTAGAGCTGTACTTGGAAAAGATTACGGTGATTTGACAGAAGAAGAACAGTATAAAGCAAATGGTGTTTTGGACTATTCTAAATGGACCCCACCACCATACAGAAAATATTATTCTAATGATAAACTTAGGTTTGATAAACCAATGATTGTAATCTCTAATAGATATAATTATGAACACGGTAAATTTCCAAGAGGATACTTTGACATTGAATGTTTATATGAGATGTTTAATTATCTTACAAGTAGTGGGTATTCTGTTTTATACAAAAGACCAAAAAATGTTGAATTTCCGTTAGATAATAACGAGGTTATGACAATTCAGGATGGATGTAATTTAGAAGCAAGTGTAGAAGGTATCGGTGTTATCGATGATTATGAACTTACAACGTATTATGATGACGTTTATTTGTTGGATGATATAGTATCTAAATATGATTTTTCGTATAATGAAACACAACTTAGGTTGTTTTCAAATGCTGAAGGGTTTATTTCAATGGGTGGTGGAAGTGGAATACTTTGTAGTTATTTTGGAAAAACTAATATAACATATATAACTACAAGTAAAGAATTGAGAAAAGGTTACTTTAGTCCTAAAAGTCATTATAAGATGACATCTGGTTGTAACGTGATTCCGATTAGAGATCCAGAGGATGGAATAACTAAACGGGGTCATAGAAATTATATAGAATTATTTAAAAAGATGAAGGAGAATTTTTAATGAAAAAAGTATTGATAACAGGTGGATTAGGATTTCTTGGTTCTTATTCAATTGAAAAATATAAGAAAAATGGTTATAGTGTTACAGTGATTGATAATCTTTCAACGAATGTAATTAGTCCAGACGATAGTATTTGTATTGGATGTAAAATAATTGTATCTGATATACTGGATATAAGTTGGGACGAATTTGATGGATTTGATTTAATAATTCATTACGCTAGTCCAGTAGGACCTGTTGGTGTATTGAAACATTCAGGTAGAATGGCTGGTTACATATTAGATGATATATATTGGGCTATAGAAGGAGCACAGAAGTTTGACTGTCCGTTGATATTTGTTAGTACTTCAGAAATTTATGGATATAGGGAAAAAGCTGAATTTTTGAAAGAAGGTGATTATAAGTTGTTAGTAGGAGATTTTAAAGTTAGAAATGAATATTCTATTTCTAAATTGTTATCCGAAATAGTATTATCTAATATAGCTAAAGTAGGTAATCTGAAGTATCAAATAATAAGACCATTTAATATAAGTGGCGCTAGACAGTTAAAAGATGGTGGTTTTGTATTACCCACGTTTGCTCAACAAGCTTTAAGTGAAAAACCAATTACTGTATTTGGTGACGGAGAACAAGTTAGAGCTTTTACTTACGTTAAGGATATAGTTGATGGTATATATTTGACATCAGTTTTCAATGATAAGATGAATGAAATATGGAATATAGGAAACTCAGATAATGTTGTTACTATAAATTACTTAGCAGAAAAGGTTAAGGAATTTACAAATAGTAATTCAGAAATAGTACATGTTGATCCTAAAACAATACACGGACCTTTGTTCGAAGAGGCTTGGGACAAAATACCTAATGCAGATAAGATAAAAAATGAATTAGGATGGGTACCAACATTAGAAGTAGATGAAATAATAAGGGAGGTCATCAAGTATTATGAAACCAATTAGTTTTATACAGCCAAGCAGGAGCAATCTCAAATATCTTAAATGGTCATACAATTCTATAAGAAAGAATCTTGGATACATACATGAAATATGTATGGCCGATGACTTTTCGGATGATGGAACTTGGGAATGGATGAAAGAGATTGCTAAGACAGACCCAAATGTTAAAATACATAGAAATGACGGCCCTAAAAGATTAGGACATACAATATTGTATGATACATTAGTTAATGATTATGCTACTAATGATATTGTCATGATATATCATGCGGATATGTATGCTTTACCAGGACTTGATGAAGAGGTTGATAAATATATAAAACCAGGTGTTGTAGTTAGTATGACAAGAATAGAACCACCATTACATCCGGAAGGACCAGAAAAGATACTTAGAGATTATGGAATAGAACCTGAAGAGTTTAATGAACAAAAATTATTAAATGAATATGAAAGTTTAAAAAGAGGTGACACAACAGAAGGTATATTTGCGCCGTGGGCTATATATAAATCAGATTTTCAAAAGATGGGTGGACACGACCCATTATACGCACCACAATCAAAAGAAGATAGTGATATATTTAATAGATTTGTTTTAGCTGGATATAAATTAGTTCAGACTTGGGATGGTTTTGTGTATCATATGACTTGTAGGGGTTCACGATTTAAAGATGGTGCAAAGAGAAATCCAACTGGTGAAGTATTTATGAAGAATAGAGAAACTAATGAATGGTTACAACAGAATCATAGAAGTACTCGTAACTTTATTCGTAAGTGGGGACATTTTGTTAAACATGATGCTTATTTAAAACCAATTATACCACCAAAGTATGACATTGGGTTTGTTGCTAGGAATTGTAAGTATGAAACTTTATATGAATTAGAGCCCTGGTGTTCTACAATTTATGTGATAGAAGATAACATAAAACCTTATTTAGAATATGAACAACAAAATACTTTATTTGATTTAAACAAAAGAATAATGGATATAGATACTGAACCTTTTAATGACATTGTAGTTGAGTTTAATGCATTAGAAATCACACCACAGAAAATGAATTTTATAGGTAATTTATCTTCCGTTATACAGGATAGTGGCGAAGTTGGTGAAATGGAACATGATATATTTAAGATAACAATTAATAAATTAAAAACCTATGAAAAAGACTTGATTATTTGCAAAAAATAACTTGACTTATATGTTTAATTATTCGTATATTAGTGGGAGAGAAAAGTGTCTAAAGATAACCTAAAGGAAAATAAATGGGAAGAATATGACGATAAAGGTGGTTATAAAAAGATGAAGAAGAAAAAGAAAAAGAATAGGTATAAAAAACCTAAAAAACAGTCTGACTATAGAAAACAGGCTAAGAAAGGAAAGAATAAAAAATGGTAAAAAATATAGCGGTTTATATATTTATATATATATTTATAGTAGGATGTAGTTCAGATTACATATGTGAAGATTGTTACATTGAAATCACAGCTACAGATTTAATAAAAGATGCGAATGGTTATTATCATATGAATTTTATATCAGATTACTTTCAGACCTTTACAACATTAAAGGTTGAAACCGGAATAACAAATAAATATCAAAAAATTGGTTGGGTATCTAACAAGGAAGTTTTGGTTGGTGGTTACTGGACAAATACTGTCAATCCAGCTTCTTATACTGATATGGACGATGGTACAGCTTATACAGTATTAAGTGTTTGGGAAATACTTATTGGTGATACTGTGAAGGTTTATTCTGGTTATTGGGATGATTGTAATATACATCACGTAGATTCATTGGAGGTTATAGTAGATGAGTAAAAATAAATTTGGTTCTTACATTCAACAGTTGATGGCTGTCATTGTAGACAGAGAAGAAGAAGACGATTTTGTAAAAGAGTTAGCATTTAGTGAATTAAGACGTTTAAATGTTGACATGTCAGAATTTCTTTTGAAACACAACGAGGATGATAAAGAAGAAAAAGAACACACAGAAAAACAACTTTTGTTAGAATTTGAGGAGAATAAAAATGACAAAAATAGATAATGAAGGCGTTGAACAACTAAAAAACGTTAAGAATGCATTGGACGTTATGTATCAAAAACTTGAAGCTAAGGGTGTATTTTCATCAGTTCAAGAAGAATTTGAATACATAGCTAAAATTATAGATTCAGCACAAACACAATGGGATCGTATAGGGTTTGATAATCAAGCTATACCACAGGTAGCTGTTAATGGAATAAATTATAAACCAGAATAGGGAGAATTAAAGATGGTAGGAAATGATTTACCAAGTGATATGTACAATCCACCTTCTGTAAGTCAAACTGATTTTGAAGACATTCGGTTTAATGAGATAGATTCAGATGATTTATTTTGGCTTACTCAGAATTTGAACGGAGAAGTGAATCACGTACATAGAAAAATAAATGAAAAAGAGGCGATTGACCTTAAAACAGGCGTAACATCTACTTTTAAAAATATAGTTGTATATCAGAAAATATAAGTGGATAAACCAATAAATAGACCTATACGTATTCCTGGTAAAAGATTTGTGATAACTGAACGTATGGTTAAAAGAGCTATTGAAAATACAAAGTCAAATGCCGAAGCTGCACGTTGGATTGGTGTAGCATTTAACACTTATAAGAAATATGCCAAGATACATGGATTATGGGAACAACATAAAAATCAAGCTGGTATAGGTGTTAAGAAAGGGTGGGCTTCATACAGAGTTTCAATGGAAGACATTTTTAATGGTAGAAAGATTGGTTATACAATTGGACAATTTAAAAAGAGATTGATTTCCGAAGGCTATATGGTAGAAGAATGTAGTATTTGTGGTTGGAACGAAGAAAGATTGACAGATGAGAAAATATGTTTAAATTTAGATTTTATAGATGGAAATATTGATAACAAAGCATATGAAAATATGAGATTATTGTGTCCAAATTGTTATTTATCTAACAATGGACATTTTCAAAACTCAAAAATATTTTGTAAATAGGAGAATAAAATGAGCAAAAAAAGAGACATGGTAAGACATACTTTAAGAAAGTATGGTGGTTTAAATCTATTTGTCCCAGAAGTTACGGATAGATTGACTGATGAAATAGTTAGAATTTATGAAGGTCCACAAACTGTAGAAAAAGAAATTAAAAGTAATACAGATAAAAAAACTACGGTTGATGTTAAATCTGAAGTTAAAAAAAGTAAGATTACTGAAAAGAAAAAACCAAGCAAACCTACTACCGTACCATCTAAGTCACCAAAAACCAATAAATCTAAACGTGGTCTTTTAAATAAGATGATGGGTAATAAGTAGATGGCGAAACAAATAGGAAGTAATTACAGACCGACAAAACAAAAGAAAACATCTCAAGGCATGGGTGGGAGAACTAAATATGGAAACAAAGGTGGAGGACCTAATGGTTCAACACAAAGTAAACATTATAAAAAGAAATCTCGTGGTCAAGGAAGAAGAAGATGACATTTAAGATAGGCGATAAGGTCAGAGTAGTTAAAGACATACCGAGTGTAGATGGTATGTTATATAAGGGTACTAAAGCTAAGGTAGATGAAATGAAATTTCCTGATAAGGACTTAAGAATAATAGATGAAGTAGGAAAGATTTGGTATGTTAACTTTAATGATGTTAAAACTATTAAAGGTGTTAAATAATGTCAACCTATGACATGCCTGATTCCATATTAAAAATGTACAAGGACGCTATGTCAGCTAAACAAAAAAAGGAACTACAGGACATCGCCAAAGACATAGCAGAAGAAGCTAAAAATGTTGTTAAGGATTATGAAGAAAACCCATCAGAATTAAGTGGAAGTTCAATAGAAATTCACGAAGATAGTCCATTTATAGATGAGAGGTTTAAAGATAATCAGTGGAAACACGTGTTGAGACATCTTCCAATTGATACTAAAAAATCAGATGATTCTTAACGAATTTATATCAGAAACAAATAAAAATCAAATGATTTCTACTTTATTGAAACACTACAATGTTGGTAGTGTTAAAGTGAAATTAAAATCAATGAAAAGACACGCCGATTATGATGTAGATAGAGGTGTATTAAATCT
>Ga0209756_1001365_pt1 | contig 22670 bp, 19 predicted proteins | sample ETNvirenome_6_85_FD_184071 | JGI IMG/M metagenome (GOLD analysis project Ga0209756, IMG submission 184071) | Marine viral communities from the Pacific Ocean - ETNP_6_85 (SPAdes) (version 3) | ecosystem: Environmental > Aquatic > Marine > Oceanic | place: Pacific Ocean | collected 2013-06-19 | reverse complement strand
CGTAAGGCTTTAAGGGAGAAAAGAAAAGAGGTCTATCGCTTTGTCCCCAAACCCCATTACCGCTCATACTGTCAGCGACCCATGCCCACATGCCGGTAGGCTCACCAGCCCAAGCTGAGGCGTAAGGGAACCTATTTTCGTGGTCCCCTGCAAACTGCGTGTAAGCGAGGTTAAGTTGCCGATGGTTGTTTATGCATGCTGCTTGCCACCCTGTTTGTTTGGCTGAGCCAAGGGCTGGGAGAAGGAGAGCTGCCAAAACTGCAATGATGGCAATAACTACCAACAATTCAATAAGCGTAAAAGCTTTTCTTTTCATTCAATACCCTTTTATAATGAAATTATCTCTTAAAAATTACACTAAAAACGTTGCGAAGTAAAAGAGCACTGATTATAGACGTTCCCCCAAAAGCCGTAATCTTTTTCATTAATTAAAAATTCAAAATAAGTTTCGTAGCGTTTCATGATGTGAGATATGTGAAATTGGTTTTCAGCGTATTGACGGCAGTAATGGGGGCTAATCGTTTCAATTAAGTTTGCGGCGTGAAAAAACTCATTCAAGCTGCGGCACTTAAAGCCAGTTTTATGATGACGGTTATATTCAGCAGGAGCCCCCCAATCTGTGGTTAAAACCGGGGTCCCTGAAAACCAAGCTTCTATCATAGACCATCCGCAGGGCTCCATGTACAAGGTAGGCATTAGTAGCCCTTTGGCTTTTTTTAACAAGTGTTTTCTCTGCTCGTGGCTGACGGTATGGATATATTCGGCATAAGGATTATCTTTTGATAGTGTTGTTTTAAGGGTTTGGGGGCCGACAAATTTAATAGGCTGTCGCAAAGTGCGAGATAGCTGATCTGCTATATGCACACCTTTACCATCTACGATACGCCCTAAAAACAACCAATAATCTTCTTTCTCTTTGCTAAATTCAAAATCGTCCGGAACAAACCCCGGAGGTATCACGTGATCAGTAGGGGATGGATGGTTGCATTGTGCGCCTCCTAGCATTTTATGAAGGTGAGCGTAAGATTCAAATACTCTAAAATTAGCAAAAAAAGAATCATAACCTATGCTGGGCTCGACAATAATCATGCTATCTTTCAGTTTTTCGCATGCGCCTTTGTGCCCGACGCCCCAAAAAGCCAACACAAGATCGTTTTTGCTGTGACGGCGCTTTAATGCTTCGCGAGCGGCATTTGTATTAAATTCTTCATGTAGTTTATTTTCTATTTTTTGAGGTAAAAAATCTTGCCACTTTTGTCCTTTGAAGTGATCATCATATGTGAGGTGGGAAATAACGCTAATATGTTCGGTGCATGGCACCTTAGAGTCTGGATGGCCATAGTGATAAACAGTGTGCCCTCTTTTGAACATTTCGGCACAAAACTTGTAAACTTTTTGGGTAAATGCGCAAATGGTGATTTCCTTGCAAGTAGGGTGTATCGGAATTGACAAGACATGAAATATCATTTCTTTTTATAATAAGGGGGACAAATCATTAGTCAAGTGTAATTATATATGAACATATGGCAAGTAGGCGTAAGAAACCTAAGGAGACGGACAAAATTTTGCCGATAGCGGAAAGCAAGTACAAATTAAACTTTAAGCATTTCGATTTAACAGCGAAACAAAAAGATTTTTTACACAAAGCGTTTGACGAAAAAACAAAAATAATGTTCATAGCGGGCCCCGCAGGGTGCGCCAAAACATTTATGTCGGTATATTCGGCGTTGAGGCTTTTTAATAACGACAACGATTTAGATATTTTTTATGTGCGGACAATTGTGGAAAGCGCAGATAGAGGCTTAGGGCACTTGCCCGGAGATGTGGATGAAAAATTTCATCCGTTCATGATGCCGTTAACTGATAAAATGCAAGAGATTTTGGAAAACGATCAAATTAAAATGCTGACAGAAGAGAAGATTATTTCAGCCGCGCCTGTCAATTATTTAAGGGGGGCCAATTGGTCTAATAAATTAATTATTGCTGACGAATCTCAAAACTTCACACTTAAAGAGCTAGTGACATTAGTAACACGAATTGGCAAAAAGACGAAAATGTTCATTTGCGGAGACCCCCTCCAGTCGGACATTAATGGCAAAACGGGCTTCCGGACAATGTGGAAAGCCTTTAACGATAAGGAGAGCGCAGAAGAAGGCATTCATTGTTTTGAGTTCACAAAAGATGACATTATGAGAAGCGAAATTTTAAAATTTATAGTAAATAAAATTGAAAACATCCCCAAAATTAAAAATATATAAAAATGGCTAGTATATTTTGTCCCGAATGTGGAGCTAAAGCAGCTTATACCTTAAACAAACCAAAGTTTTGTCAAACTTGTGGGGAAAAATTTGAGGTAGGATCTATTGTAGCTTCTGAGGTTCATGAAGAAGAAGGGCTTGAGGGCATTCCCGCGATTAATGAATTAGATTATTCTATTGAAATGGAGCGAGGAAAGACGACTCTTGGTAGTTTGTTTGAGAGTCCTATGGCACCAAGCAGTGTAGGAAAAACCCCTGCTTCAATCAAAGGCCACAAGACCCAAACAAAAAAAGAACTCCTTTCTCAGTCTCTTGCAGAATGCGCATCAAGACAGCAGCCAGCAATAACCGAGGATGGACCACCCGAGTGAAAAGTACGAAGATAAGGCTGATGTAATAGATAATGAGATACGTAAAAGATACTACAAATGGCATTTGCACGCCATTGCATGGTTTGACTTTGACGACGTAGCTCAGATTATTCGCGCTCATATTTTTAAAAAATGGAGCCAATGGGATCAGGCGCGACCGCTTGAGCCATGGGTAAATAAAATTATTTCAAATCAATTAAAAAATATTTTACGAAACAATTATTCTAACTTTGCGCGGCCATGTCTAAATTGCGAGCATAACCAATCAAAAGAGCAACGCGGAGATCAAATTTCAGCCCTATGCGCTTTGACCCCCAGCGGTCTCCAGTCTAACGAATGCGACCCCTTCGCAAAATGGGAAAAAACAAAAAAAAATGCATATGACATAAAGATGCCATTGTCGTTGGAGTTTCACGAGTATACTCAAAATACGGATCCTGAAGATCATTTTGATATCAGTAGGGCTACCTTTAGCCTTCATCACAAAATGAAAAAAACGCTTACATCTCGTCATTACTTTGTATACAAAATGTTATTTATAGATGGCATCAGTGAAGAAGAGATAGCTCGCGTTCTGGGTTACAAGAGTAATGAAAAAGGGAGAAAAGCTGGATATAAGCAAATTAAAAATTTAAAAAATCAATATAAAAATATAGCCAAAAAAATAATTAAAAAAGAGGATATTTTTTATGAGTAATTTCATTCTTTCAAAACAAGAAAAAGAGAGCGGCATCGAACTATTCAAAGAGTTGGATGGGGATTTGAATGAAGCCGCAAAAAGATTGTTTGATGATCCTAATGAAAAAGGGAGCACAATCCGCGGGAGAGCATTAAGAAAGTTTTGGGTGGAAAAAGGATTTGAGTATCGAACAAAAGTCAAGAAAAAAAGCAGTAAATATTTTCTGCAAGACAGTGAAAAGGATTTTGTGCATCGCCACTATTGCGCAGAGATGACTAAACGGGAAATCGCCCAACTTCTGTGGAAGGACGAGACGAACCATAGGGGCTTTTACGAAAGCGCAAAATTCATTGCCCTGTCTGATTTTATTAATAAAGAATTTCCCAATGTAACTAATCTGCGAGACGAAATAACAGGAGACCGCTATGCGCCCCCCAAAATTATGACTACTGTTATAAAAAAAGTTAACAAAGTAGTTTTTAAGGAATTTGAGATTGGTAAGATAAGCGTCTCAGATAAGAAGTGTCTTGAAAAAGTATTGACATATCTATCCGCCCCTAGATTCATACAGGTGATCAACGCTTATCCTACAAAGCAAAATCGAGAACTTTTAGAGTCAGAGTTTATCCGGTCTACGTGGGACAAGCCTGATTTGACTTCAGATGAATTAAATTTATATATTAATGTATGCATGGATTACATTAATCTTAAAGAAATCGAACAACAAAAACAAAAGCTCAACTTGATGTTTGATGACACTGAAGGACAAAACGATTTAACTATGCGTTTGACTGAGATGTTAAAAACTAAGTCTGAAGAATACAATCAATGTACAAATCGTATTGATAAAATGATTGCTAAGTTAAACGGTGAACGCGCTAAGAGGGTAGCCAATCAGCACCAACGCAACGCTTCAGTATTGGCGTTAGTGCATCTTTTTCAAGAAGAGGAGGAGCGACGCCTAATGATCAAAATGGCAGATATGCAAAAACAATCTGTCGAAGAAGAGGCAGATAAGATAGAGAAAATGAACGAGTGGAAAGCCCGAGTTTTAGGCATTAGCAGACAGGAGATCATCTGATGGAAAGAGTCTGCAAAAAAATATTTCGTTGCGCAGAATGCAAGAAGGAGTTTGAAGGGAGGGGGTCATTGCACAAACACCTAAAACAGCACGGCTTATCTTTGGCAGAATATTATACCCTCCATTATCCCCGCGTAAACAAGCTTACGGGAGAACCGTTGCCGTTTAAGAAATTTGAAGAGTATTTTGAGAGGGATTTTTCCACAAAGCAACAGCTTAAAAAATGGTGCATTAAAGCCCCTGCGCCAGAAGTAGGAAAATATATTTTAGAGTTGATCGAGAAAAGGCAACTCAAAAAAGATAGACACTATGCTCCCTTCCACTTGGAGGCCAAAAGTTGTTTTTTGCCAGACATAGATACTTACAGAAAAATATTTGGCAGTTATAATGAGGCCGTAAAGCAGGTTGGCTTACGCCCTTTGTATGGAGAGAACCTGCCTAGGAAATTTTTTACTTTTAAACTGCCGGAGAACCTGAGAATTGCTATTGATACTAGAGAACAGTCTCCGCTTAGTTTTTCTTTTAAGACTGATGCCCATAAGCTAGACGTCGGAGACTATACTCTTTTTGGTGATCATTATTCTTATACTTATGTAGACCGTAAGTCAGGCTCTGATCTACATGCCACCTTAAGTAACCAGAACTATGAACGTTTTCGAAGAGAGTTGCAACGGGTTAAAGAATTGGATTCTTATTTGTTTATAGTTATTGAGTCGACTCCTCAAAAAATGATTAAGGCAAGCAGGGCATTTAAGCGAGCGGCAAATATTGATTTTATTTTGAAAAGGGTTAGAGATTTAAGTTATGAGTTTCACGGACATTGTCAGTTTTTATTTAGTGGCAGTCGAAAAATGTCAGAGGAAATTATTCCTCGATTGCTTTACAAAGGCAAAGAAGTGTGGAGCACGGACATGCAATATTTTTTAGACCATGAGTTGGATAGAAGGAACGCAGAATAGACCCCCTCAGATATGCCGCTCTAACAAAGAGCTCAAAGATATCAAAGGATTTCTAGAGGAAAGAGAAGCGAAGATTGCCCTCTATGAGTTCTTAAGAAATAATATTACCTTTACGGCAGAGTTGATGATGGGAATTAAGCTTTTTCCCTTTCAGCACATGGCCGTTAAAAGTATGTTTGAGACGGATTATTTTTTAGGGGTGTGGTCTCGAGGAATGTCCAAGTCTTTTACGACCGGTATTTTTGCCGCCTTAGACGCCATCTTAAACCAAGGGGTAGAAATTGGCATACTTTCCAAGTCTTTCAGACAGGCAAAAATGATCTTTAAGAAGATCGAAGATATCTCCATGCATCCAGACGCGGGATTGTTCCAACAATGCATTACTAAGGTCTCGAAGAGTAACGATGAGTGGCTAATGGAAATTGGCACAAGCCGTATCCGCGCATTACCGTTGGGAGACGGAGAGAAGTTACGTGGGTTTAGGTTTCATCGCATTATCATTGATGAGTTTTTGTTGATGCCTGAAAGGATTTACAACGAAGTTATTGTTCCTTTTTTATCCGTGGTAACAAACCCTACACAGCGTGATGACTTGCATAAGCTGGAAACCAAATTGATCGAAGAAGGGCAAATGGAAGAGAGGGAAAGGCATATTTGGCCTAACAATAAACTGATAGCCCTCTCCTCAGCCTCCTACAAGTTCGAATATCTTTATAAACTGTACCAACAGTTTGAGCTTAGCATTACGCGAGAAGAACAAAAGGATAAGGCTTCTAGGTGCATTATGCACTTTTCTTATGATTGTGCCCCTGAGCAGCTTTATGATCAAAATCTTATCAACCAAGCAAAAGGCACCATGAGCACTTCTCAGTTTGAGCGAGAATTTGGGGCGGTCTTCACAGATGATAGCGCGGGGTATTTCAAAACAAGCAAAATGGCTTTGTGTACGGTTCCGGATGGCCAGTCTCCATCTGTCGAGATTCAGGGCGATGCCGATGCAGATTATGTTTTGGCTTTTGATCCGTCATGGTCTCAAACGGAAAGCTCTGACGATTTTGCAATTCAGATTTTGAAGTTAAACGAACAAGAGCAAAAAGCAACGCTTGTACATAGTTATGCCCTAGCGGGAACATCTTTAAAGCATCATATTAGATATTTTCTTTATTGTTTAGAAAATTTTAATGTCATTGCCGTATGTGGAGATTATAATGGAGGGGTGCAATTTTTGCAAGCATGTAATGAAAGCGAGATGTTTAAGCAGAAAAAAATAAAATTAAAACAAATCGAAGTACCCTTTGATAAGCCAGAGGAATACCAAGCTAACTTACGTTCTTTTAAAAACGAATATAACAAGGGCGACCACAAACATGTGATATTGCGGAAACCTACCAGCAGTTGGATACGTCAGGCCAATGAGTTGCTTCAGGCCAATTTTGACCATCGTCGTATTATGTTTGCTAGTCAGGCTATCGATGATCAATACGTGGCCCAGAAAAACAAAAGTATCCCCATTGAAGAAATTATGTTTTTGCGTACGAAAGAAGTGGAAAGACAAAGCGCAGGAGCAAAACAAATCGATTTTATTGAACATCAAGCGGATATGATGGGCTTAACAAAAAACGAATGTGCTTTAATACAAATCACTACGACGGCCCAAGGCACTCAAACCTTTGACCTGCCGTCTAATCTTCGACGACAAACCGGACCGGACAAAGCAAGAAAAGACTCTTATTCCGCTTTAGTGCTTGCCAATTGGATGACAAAAATATATTTTGACTCGAAAAAACAACCCAAATCCAATATAATAGAAACATTCGAACCGATGTTCGTAAACTAACTTTATGACTTTTCAAAGTCACTTTTAATCAAATCAGTGTAAAATCTACCATGGCAAGAAGAAAATATACAAAGCGTTCAGATTATTGGAAAAAATTTGAGAAAAATTTTCAGTATCCTAACAATCCTTATGAAAGTTTAGCGGGACAATCAGATACCTTCGAGCCAAAACTTGTAGGAGATTCTTTCTATGACTATACCTCCGAGGCTTATAGTCGAGGCGGGGGGACAGGGGGAACCACAGACAGTAGGCGCAACAGCATAGCGATTCAACCCAAGTTATATGCTTATAATAATATACGCGCAGGATTGCTCCCTTTTCAATACGCTTTAGATGGCGTTAATGTTCGCGAGGCTATTGAATTATGTCAGAAAGCCTACTGTAACGTAGCAATTTTTCGTAATTCTATTGATATGATGGCAGACTTTGCCAATTCTAGTCTTTATTTAGAAGGAGGTACAGAAAAGTCCCGACGTTTTATTAATTCATGGTTTAAGAAAATTGGTATTTGGGGATTAAAGGATCAATTTTTTAGAGAGTATTACCGTAGTGGAAATATTTTTCTTTTTACTGTAGACGGAAAGTTTAAGGCCGACGAATTTGCTAAAATTAGAAATCTTGGCTTAGTGGCCGAGACAAATAAAATTCCTATCAAGTATATTTTACTCAACCCTTTTGATGTTGTTGCTCAACGCACCACTTCTTTTGATGTTCGATTTTTTTCAAAGCTCTTGAGTGAATATGAGATTGAAAGGCTGAAGGACCCTAAAAATGAAGCTGACAGAGAGTTGTTTGACGCTCTTCCTGAGAACGTTAAAAAACGCATTCGTAGTAATTCGTGGACACCCAGCGGTATGACTGTTCAGCTGGATCCCAATAAGCTGAGATACGCTTTTTATAAAAAGCAAGATTATGAGCCGTTTGCTGTACCATTTGGGTTTGCGGTGCTTGATGATATCAACTTCAAAATGGAGATGAAGAAGATCGATCAAGCGATTTGCAGAACAGTTGAAAACGTAGTTCTGATGATCACCATGGGGGCAACCCCTGATAAAGGAGGTATTAATCCCCGTAATATGACAGCCATGCAAAACCTTTTTACTAATCAGAGTGTGGGGCGCGTCTTGGTTAGCGACTATACTACTAAAGCTGAGTTTATTATTCCAGATTTGGAAAAGGTTATTGGGCCATCTAAGTATGACGTTGTAAATAGGGATATTAAAGAAGGGCTGCAAAATGTAATTTTAGCAGAAGAGAAATTTGCCAATGCGACCATCAAGGCACAGCTATTCCTTCAAAGACTTAAGGAATCTAGAGAGGCTTTTCTTCACGAATTCCTACAACCTGAAATAAACCAGATATGTAAAAACTTTGGATTTAGAGGTTCCCCACGTGCTCGTTTTCAGGATATCGATATGAAGGATGAAAATCAGGTTCAGCGCGTTATTACGCGTATGATGGAGCTTGGTATTCTACCTCCAGAAGAAGGAATGAAGGTCATTGATACGGGGGTTTTCCCTTCTGAGCGCGAATTAGAAAAAGCACAAGAGAAGTTTTTGGATGATAGAAAAAAGGGTTGGTATAATCCTTTGGTAGGAGGAGTGCCTGTTTTCGAAGAGTCTGAAGAGATGGAGCTTGAAGAGATTAAGCATCCTGAAAGCATGAGAATACTAGATGAACAAAAGAATAAAACCCCCAAGTCTCCGGGAAGACCTGCTGGGTCCAAAACTCAAGGGCGTAAAGTTACCTATGCTGTCGATTCCATCAAAGAAGTGATTGATGCCACTAATAAGTTTTACAGTGATATTAGCGTAGAGGCCAAAAAAGTATTTAAGAAGAAACGTTTAAGTTCGGACCAAAAACAGGTTTTAGAAAAAGTATGCGAACTTGTTGTGTCCGCATGCGAGCAGGCTAATTGGAAGAAAACAGCCATTAGTTGCTTAAAAGATAACAAAAAGCTTTTAGGTTTGAAGACACTAAGCCCTGTCTCGGACATTAGCGTGGAGCACTCTTTAGATGAATATTCTTCTGCTATTTTATATCACAGCATAAAGAATTCACCAAAAGATTAAAAAAGTGTAACTTAAGCAGTATGAGTGTCCCTTATAAATTCAAAACACAGTTTGATTTTGAAGTTTTTGCTACAGACGATCTAGAAAACGAGCTGAGCATTAGCGTTGCTTCTTTGGACAATTTAAAGCCTTTAATACCAAAAGGGATAGATCTGGATCGTAATATTGATTTGGTGGGAGCCGCTTTTAATGCCGCTATAGTTAATCGTTTTAATAGGAATGGTGATGGAATTAGCTCGGCTACAGCAAAAGAGCTTTTAGATTATTTTGTTCATAAGCCCACCAATATAGAACATAAAAAACAAAAAGTGGTGGGACATATCGTAAATGCGGCGTTTACAGATATGGAGAACGAGAAGATACTCAATACTGCAAAATTGGAAAACAAAGAAGATCCTTTTTATATTTCTCTTGCAGCTGTTATCTATAAAACTGTTAATCCGGAATTTGCCGAACTTCTATTAAAAGCAAGTGATCCTGAAGATTTGGATTATAATAAAATTTCTGCAAGTTGGGAGTTAGGATTTAATGAATACAATATTGCAGTAGGATCCCAAAACCTTAACGAAGCAGAGATAATTAGCGATCCTGAAAAAATAAAAGAATTTGAAAAATATCTTCGAGCAAATGATGGAAGCGGTACGCTTGATGATGGTACTCCAGTTTATCGTTTGGTAGCTGGAGAGGTGTTTCCATTGGGAATTGGGTTTACAACAAAGCCTGCGGCAGACGTAAAAGGGGTTACTACTCATGAAAATCACGACCTTCAAATAGAAGAAGAGGAGGATACAGACAGCGAAGCATCAATGCCCACACTAGAAAAAATTCAAAAAAATATTTTAAAAATTTCCCAAAACGCCGAAATTAATGTAAAAAATGATAACAGTTTTAAAACTATGGACACAAAAGAATTAACTGCAGAGTTCGAAAAGATGCTCGATTCTAAGTTAGGTAAAAAGTCCGAGTTTTCGCAAGAGTCTGTAGCCAGCATGGCAACCGTAATTATGGATAGAATCCGTGAGAAGGATGCCGAGTGGAAGCTACAGCAAGAAGCAGCCGAAACAGAGAAGGCTGATGCGATTACTCGCGCTGAAGAAGCCAAAGCTAATATCGAGAGCTTTAAGACGCAGCTCGAAGAGGCTCAAGAGAAGATTACTTCTCTTGAGAGTACCATCTCTACTGCGAAAGCAGAAGAGTTGTTCAACAGCAGAATGGAAAACATCGATTCCCAGTACGACTTGGAAGACAGCGATCGCGCTGTATTAGCCAAGGAAGTCGCTGCGCTTGAGTCTTCTGAAGCTGCTTTTGAATCATACCAGCAAAAACTTGGGGTTATACTCAAGCATAAAGGCAAAGCTTATAAAGAGGAGCAGGAAGCTGCTTTTCAGTCGAAGGTAGAGCAGGAGCTTCAAAAGCGCTTGGCTACCCTTGATCAGTCTAAAGCTTCTGCCTCAGAAGAAGCTACGGTTGAAGATCTCGTCGAAAACGTTGAAGTTTCCGAGGAGCCTGCAATTGTAAACAATAACGAAGCGTCCTCGCAAGAGGAGTCTCTTCGGGATAAGTTTATGAAAGCTTTTAATCCTGACACAGTTTCAGTAACATACTAAAATATTATGGCATTAAGACTATATCCATTCAGGCAATACAGTGATCACGATGTGGTTAACCTATTTGCCAATCAGATAGTTGATGATAGTCCATCAACTAATGGCGACGGTAGTGCCGGTGTGCTCGTGAAGGTGCTGAGTGGTAACCTGAAGAAAGACGTGGTTGAATTCGCATCTTCTTCGAGTTATCTTGGTAAAACCGACTACCCATTCTTGGGTGCCGATAAATACCCTCAAGTTCCCCTCCGGTGCATCGCTGCAACAACCGGCGCCCCAGTATTAGGCGTCACCCTTAATCAGACGATTAAGAACGACGAGAACGGTGAAAAACTCATCTATAACCCGATCAAAGCAGACGAGCTTCAGGCCGTTCTGAGTGGTCAGGCAGTTCCGGTGGCCACAAGAGGTTTATTTACCTTTTCAGCTGATGCGTATACAGAAAGCGCTACATTCATTCCGGGTGCTTTGGCTGTTGTTAGTACAACAGCAGGTACCATGGATGGCATTAGTGCTGATCTGTTGAACTTGCATCGTATAGTTGGGCATATTGTTGCCACGGGCAACAGAACCTCTCAAAACGGGCAATCCGACGAGTTTGCAGGTACAGGTACTCAACAGTACGCGATGGTTCACATTGATGCTTCTGCATCATGGGGCGTATCAGACAATGGCTAATAGCTAAGTAAAGGAATTATAATATAATGAAAATTACATTAAAAAGAACCCCAGAACAACTCGAGCTCATTAAGGCTATGGCCTCTAAGAATCGAGACACTGCTTACAGTGCACAGGTTGCCTTAGCTGAGTTTATTGGCCCCGTTGTTTCGGAAGTTATTAATAACGCTCCGACAATCAGCAATCTATTCACCCCGCTTCAGTATAACGCTGACGACAACCCTTCACTCCCGTTGGATTTGTATTACAACATCTTCGATGAGGATTATATTCAGGTTTGGAGTCAGTCAGTCGCCGGTGGTCTTCCGACCAACATGGTGCAACCCACTGCTTCGGAGCTTAAGTTCACAACCTACACCTTGGATAGTGCGGTTGCTTTCGATAGAAAGTACGCCTCTCGTTCACGGTTGGATGTGATTGGTAAAACCTTCACTCGTGTAGCACAGGAAGTGTTGCTGAAACAGGAGAGGACTTCCTCCAACCTGTTGATGACAGCGCTTGCTGAGGCTAAAAATGGTAAAGCCCAAGAGGTCGGCGATAATATGAATGTTTTCCGTACAAACACGGCAGATGTTCTTGTATTGGATGACATTAACAGGCTCATTACCAAAGCCAAGAGAGTTAACGCTTCTTGGTCGGGTGGTACTCCTACAGGAGCACGGCATGGAATCACTGATCTTATCGTTTCTCCGGAAGTGGTAGAGCAGATTCGTGCTATGGCTTATAACCCAATGAATACCTTAGCGGCGAATGGAATCACGCCTACGGCGGCGACCACCGCTATTCCGGCAACGGATGCAATTCGTAACGAGGTCTGGAAATCCAGCGGTATTACCGAATTCTTCGGTATTAACATCATGGAAGTCCTTGAGCTTGGCAACGGCAAACGTTATAATGATGTATTTGGTACTGTTGCGGCAGGCCAAACTTACAACCAGAATAAGGGTGGCGATTCGAGTGCCTTCTCGGCCGCTACAGACCAGATCTTAGTTGGTTTGGATCGTAGTCGTGATGCGCTGGTGCGTGCCATTGCTGTGGATTCAGACACTGGCTCTGAGTTCAACTTGGTGGCGGACGATCAGTTCTCCATTAGGCAGCAACGAATCGGTTACTACGGTGCCCTCGAAGAGGGTCGTATGGTTCTCGACAACCGCGCTTTGGTTGGCTTGATTTTGTAATAATTGAGCGTTTCCTAAGAAATTCAGCTCCACCCCATTTGGGGTGGAGTTTTTTTTTGAAAAAATCCTGTGTATACTATTATTGTATATGGCAACAAAGAAAAAAAGCACTAAAAAACGGGCTACCAAGAAAGCTGCGCCAGCTAAAAGGGCAAAAGCATCCACTAAGAAGCCTCGCGCTAAGCTCAGTGATCTGAAGTATTCAAGCGGCAAAATAGATGATGATACTCTCTCTAAAATTCAGGAACTGGAGGAGGTTTTGGGCGTACATGAGGTAAACCATTTTGGAACGAATGACCCCAATATCTTTGAGAATCAACTTAAAGAAATGACTCTTGCAGACCTTCAAAACCTTTGTGGCAAGGTCAGGTTGTTTGCTAGCGGCAATACGCGAGAACTCAAAGAAAAGCTACGCAAGGAGTTTAGGCGTGTATCTCAAGGGCAGCGAACCATTAGTATGCGTCAAGGAACCTCTGTTTGCGACCCAAAGCACCCTAATCACGAACAAGCCAAAAAGATTCTAGGTCAAGGGTTTTAAGTGTAAACTACTTTACCATGGCTTGGAATTCAGACAAAAAGCAAACCCCTTATTTTGTTAGCACAGTTGCTACCGGCATTTATCGGGATGAGTTTGATAGTGATACAGAGTATCAGTCTATCTCTCAGATTTCTGGGTGGCTGGAGAATAATGTAGGGTTGCTTAATACTCAGCTATATACGTCTTTTTCAGGATCTGGAACTACTGATGGAGACACAGCCCTTCAGGGTACAGGGGCTTTTAGGTACGAAGAAGCCGATATTTTCAAACAACTCTATCTTGTAGAGTACTATAAAAAGAAAACACGTTCTGTTTTAAAAGGTATAGATAGTTCAGTTGACTTCATTACTTTACGGGATGGAGATTCTTCGATTACGCGTACAAATAAGAACGAGATAGCCAAGACCTACAGGGGCCTCGCTAGTGACGCTCAGGCGCGCCTAGACGCCCTTACAGCTAAATATAATATATATGCTGCGGTTCCCGTACAAGTGGCAGGAGCGGACGCTACGCCGCTCTCTGGGGAAGTTAATTATCCTGTGTATAACGCCTTTCAGGGATAATCTTTATTCTTACATATTAAAATAAAAAAGCTGCCAAGTTTCCTTGGCAGCTTTTGATTGTTAGGAGTATGTGGCTTAGGCTGTGCCTAACCATCTAGGGATACCTTTATAAGTAAGGTCGTTAGCTTTTTCTTCACCCATAGGCCAGTAAGGCAATGTCCGAAAACGAGGATAAGAACCAGTCATAAACAATCCGTTATTTTGATCGTTTGCTCCACCAATTTGCGAGGTGAAGGTCATATCGACAGTTTCGTTGTCCCCAATAGAGTTAGTAAACGTTTCGCTATCTAAACGAGCGTTTTTCACCGTATAGGAAAGCCTTTCGTTTCCAGCTGCAATGCAGGAGGAATCTCTCATCGTTAAGGTGAAGTCATGCGTAGTTTTGTTGCACAACTCTGTAAACAGATTCTTCTTCTGAAGATCAGCGACTACAGCCGAGACCGTACAGCTAATATCAACCGGAAGATCAACCACTCGAGCGTAACCAAAAGTACTCCCAAGGCGCTGCAGAATTGTGCGACTCAATGGAACGTTAATGGTAAAGCTTTGGATATGAGCGGATCCGTTACCGTTCATATCAGCCAGACCATAATAACTCCCAGAGTTGCTCATGGTTAAGGTTAGATCTCCCGGACGAAGGGCCGCTATTCCAGCGCTACCAGTAGTATTAAAGGCTGTTCCGTTAATATTCTGATCGCTCCAAGTACCGGCGTTGCCCATTCCGGTTTGGAACACGTAACGATTAGTTCCGCTGTTTCCTTCGAGGGTTACCCCGGGAACACCCTCATCCAAGTAGTAACCAAGCGTTGGAGACATAGGAGCCCCAGAAAGATGGTCATCAACCTTAATATTAAAACCTTCAACAGTGACAGAAGCGGTAGGAATGGCGCCTACAGCAGCTTCAACTGTATAATCACTCACAAAGCCATTGCCAATAGCAACAACATCATTCTTAGTATAATTAGTAAGAATGCCGGTTGCCGCCACATCTGTTGTCCCTTGTACATCTTTGCCATCTGGAACAACCGTGATAAAGAAGTTATTTCCTTGGGGATCATTAAGTACTCCCGAAAGGGCCGAATAGCCAGACATACAACCATCACCTGTCCAGAAATAAGATGTGTTATTTAATCGGGCTGGGAGGTATGTTCCCTCAGCGTTATTTATAGTGGGAACATTAAAGCCCATTTTTCTTTCATTTCCACCATCTGTCAGGTAATAATTAAAGTCCAGTCCAACAGTCGGGGACTCCATAATAATAGAGTCTAAACGAGCCAATTGGCCGAATTCGTTAATGTCTTGCCTATTAATCGTGAAATTAAAGTTGGCGGACTGTATCCTTTCCATAGGTTCAATCAGACTGCGGTTCTGACAGTCGCCCGCGACAGTGACCGGATCTGCCACCGTGCCCCCTAGGGAAGCCCGAGCGGGAACACCTGTCCATCTAAGATTGTAGGTGTCATCGCGAGAATGTCCCGCCCCGGCGTGCGCGCCGAGACCGTTGTTGCCTGTTTGAATATGGAAGCCAGTAGAGCTAGGAGCTATGAAAAGCGCCTGACTTTGATAAATAATTCTGTTTCTTGAGGTAGCCATAATATTTTAAAGTTTTATTAAAAATAGTTACAGCCAAAACGGCGGTTTGAGAACTTTTATTGTCTTGGGAAACGGTATTTGTTGATTTCAAAGTCGATGAAACCCACATATAGTGGTACAGGTATGAATTTATCCATTTTATCTGAAATCTTAGAAACCGTAGTGTTTTGAACAAAGAAAGTATCTGTTGAATTGTTGTTTGCAACATTCTTATAATCATATCCCGTAGGATAGGTAGATTTGATATTGCCGTATTCATCGAGGGGGGATCCGGTATAAGGGATTCCTCTAAACACCTCTTTAGAGGCGTCTGCAAAAACAGAAAGAATGCCGTCTAATTGATAAGTATTTTCCGCAAAAGCTACAGCGGTAATGTTGGAGATAGTGTTGTCTTCTCCTCCAAGGGCAAAGGGTTCGTTTGTGCTTGTAGTTGTAGAAAGAAAGACTGCAGGTGTTACCTCATCGTATGGAGCTACATTCGTTAATTCTCGTGTGTAGCGAGCATTGAGTTTATATTTACCTTCCATTATGAGGCTTTCTTCATTTTGGTTAGATACGTAGGTATTAAAGTTTTTGACGCTATAAGAGCCGCTGATATGTGCTTCGGTTTCAACATTGCTATCAAATAATACGCGGCCGTTTTCGTAGTCAATTATCATACCGCTATCCCCAACCGCCAACGCGCCGCCCTCTCCGCTAATAACAGGTACTCCGGGTATATTCGCTGGGGACCGTACTAAAGTAGAGCTTCTGGGGCTTTTATCGTATACCCATTGTTTATAAGGGGATCCAAACACTTTTTTAACGGATGGCGGAAATCTTTCGTCTTCGTAGTAATAAAGATCTGTTTCGAAGCTTTCATAGGCGTCTGCTTTTTTAAGAAGGTAATGGTCGAACCATAAATAGAAGCTTGTTAAGAGTTTATGTTGATAGAGTGGTTTCATGCGATGGTTTCTTTTTCGATTTTTCTGATCTCTTTATAGTAGTTATTAAGCAAAGAACTTAAATAACTGGTATTGCTAAATTTGCCCGCGCGAAGCCTTCCTTTTACTTGGACAGCTCCTCCTGAGCGGGAACGAGCAGAATCTTGGTATAGATATCTACCTAAACCTGAGATACCTGTTTCAATGCCTTTTGCCCAGCTTCGACCTGTTGCCCATGGCATCGGAGTGGCCTTAAAGAGCTCGGCTGTAGTAGGGACGGTAATGTTGATGGTTGTGCGAGCTTTAGCGTGATGGTATCTTATTTCGTATTTTTCCAATAATATGCGTAAAATAGCTAATGGTTTATCTCCACTACTAAACCCTATGTAGGTAAAAAGGTTCCCTATTCCTCCAAGGGTGCCGCTTAAATTGCTAGAACTAGCTCCACCTGCTATTTCTGCGGTCACAGGATGTTTTTCAAAACTTTTTAATAGATTTTGTTGGGCTGATTTCACTTTTTTTTCGATAACCTGTTTAATCCCTCTGGTATAAGACGCTTCGCGAGGCACAGCATTCTGTATCTCTTTGAGTGTTTTACGGGTAACGGATTTTGCGATAGGCATATTAACTAACTGATTTAAGGTAGATGGTGTAAAATTTCACTCCAAAAACTCCGTGCGCACGAAAGTCGCTATCGATTGCAAATTTTTGACTATCAAATTCTATTCGTTTAGCTTCCGACACTGTGGCGTAATCATCAGCTTTGAATATCATTCTTACCTCTCCTTCAGGCAAAAAGATTTTAAGCTGGGAATTTGATTGGCTATTTGCAAAATAATCTTCAGTATAATTCTTGCCATATAGAATTCGGGCAGAAACGGTTGATGATTGTGGTGTATATGTTATAGGGGTAACAGCACCAGCGTTACCGTAAATAGTGTTATATGATTGGCTGGGATTTTCTTGCGAAGAATAAGATTTAACCGTTACGACCGCGTCTTTGTAAACTGTGACGTCTCGTGCGAAGGTATCGTGCAGATCGTCCATTGCGTTATTACAGGTTGTTTTTTCTGCATCTGTTAAAAGGCTTGCCATACTATTTATATACACTTTTTAATTTTTTTTTAGAAAAAACTTATTTAAAAAGCATAATTTATAAGATATGAAGTCTATTTATAGTTTTACAGTCAAAATGGCCACAGAGGTCGAAGAAAAGACTAAAGAAAAGCGAAAAAACGAAGAAACAGGGAAAGAGGAAGAGGTAGAGGTTTCTAAAAAGGTTAAGAAAGAAAGTCCTTATGAAGTTATTTTCAAGGAACCCAATCGAAGGCAGCTAGAAGAAGCTGACATGGAGTATTCTATTGAAATTAGCCGTTGTATCAAAAAAGGCATTCTGACAAAAGCTATGTTGGCTAAAAAATATTCGGACACAGGGGGTCTGCTTACGGAAAAGGATGCAGAGAGGTTGGTTGATCTTTACGGGGAGCTTGCGGAGCTTGAGTCACAGATGGCGAAACTTGGAGCTCCTTCTAAAAGCCAAACGGATAAGGAGGATAACCGGATTAAAAACATAGGGGGAAAAATGGCTTTGGTGAGACGAGATATTGTAGCATTAGAGTCTTCTTATCAAAGTTTATTTAATCACACAGCAGATATAAAGTCTCAAAATAGAGTGATTCTATGGTATATATTGCATTTGTCTTATTTCAAAACGTCAGAGATGAAAAAACCTGAGTTGATTTTTCCCGGAAATGATTTTGATGATAAAACCGATACGTATTATGCCAAAGATGAAAATGATGATGAGTTATTTAGGTTAGTTCAATCTAAATTGGCTGCAGTAGTTAGCTATTGGTATTTTAGCGACTCTCCTGAAAAAGATGATTTTGATAAAATAATCGATGATCTTAGCGCATGATAAAATTAATTTTAGGTTTTTATTCAAAGATATTGTTGAGGGGTTTTCGGAGGTAAAAATAGATGGTAAGATTTTATTCATCAAACATCTTTCAGCTTTAGATCAAACAAGCCTTGAGCAACTTGAGGAAAACTTCTTCAAGGGTGCTTGTGATAGAGGCCTTCCCTCCGAAAAAGAAATTCTAGCAAGGCTAAAAGAGGAAGGTCTTTGGGGAAAAGAGGACGAGAGCAAAGTTGCGCAGCAAGTTGAATATGTAAAATCTTTGCTCAACGCAAGAAAACAACTTTATCTAAAAAGCCTAATTGAAGAAAATGTAACAAAAACAAAAGAGGCTGAAGTTAAGCTATCGCTTCTAGAACAATCAAAAGAAGAGCTTCTTGGGCAAACGGCTGAAAAATATGCTAAAAGCCGTGTAAGTGATCATTATGTTTTAAGGTCTTTTTTTAAGTCTCGAGATTTAACAGAGCGCGCTTTCACAGAAGAGGAGATAGACTCTTTCACTCAGGGAGAGCTTTTAAAAATTGTCAGAACGTACAATAACCAAACCGTACATTTTAAAGATGAAAATATCCAAAAGCTAGTATTACAGGATTTCTATAGTCCTTATTTTCCTTTTTCAGATAATGTGATGAATTTTTATAACAAGCCTTTGTTTTATTTATCGACGAATCAAGTAAAATTGGTTATTTTTACACGGATGTTCAAAAACATTTTTGAGCACTATCCTAATATACCCGAGGCGATTCGTAAGGATCCTTCGAAAATTATTGATTACGTAAACTCGCAAGACAAGGCTAAAGAGGTGACGGAGACCCTTGATAAGGATGGTGCCTCTACTGTCATGGGGGCCACAAAGGAAGATTATGAGTATTTAGGGTACAAGCAAAATCCACAGGGAAGATCGTTGAGCGATATGCTAAAGGCAAAAGGCGGCCGTATGGACATGAAAGATTTGATGGAAACCATGACATAAGCCGAACAAACATTTGAAAAAAGTGTATATTTTATTAAATAGTACACCATGATTAAACTCGATGCCATAATCAATGATAAGAAACTGTTAGACTCTATTCAAAAAGGGGTAAACCAGTATAATAGATCAAGGGCGGGAAAAAGCAAATTAAACTTAAAGATTAATGAAAAAGGGTTTCGTCAACCCTTGGGTCGTATTACTGGAGACTTGGATAAATTTGAGTCTGCTCTGGCTGCTTCCAATGCCCGTGTTATTGCCTTTGGGGCCTCTACTGCTGTTATAGGAGGTATCACTAAGGCCTTTAAGGCTCTGGCGGTAACTACGACTACGGTACAAAAACACTTCGCTGATATTAATCGCATCTTAAATGTCAGCACTGGCCAGTTTGAGAAGTTTTCTAATGAGCTATTTAACATCGGTAAAAAAACAGCAACCTCTTTCGAAGATTCTTCTAAGGCCGCTCTTGAGTTTGCGCGTCAAGGTCTCGGTTTAAACGAAACTCTAAAACGTACCGCTGACGCTTTAACCTTGGTGCGTTTGACAGGAGTAAATGCTGATAAGGCTGTTGCCGCATTGACGGCTACAGTTAACGCTTTTAAAACCCAAAGTATATCAACTTCGGATGCTTTGAATAAATTTGTAGCAGTAGAAACGAAGTTTGCCGTTTCTGCAAGAGATCTGATGGATGCGTTGGGTCGGGTGGGGTCAGCTGCGATAGATGCAAAGGTTGATTTTAATGAACTTAACGCTATGGTGGCTGCAGTTCAACAACAAACAGGACGAGGTGGTGCGGTTATTGGTAACGCCCTCAAAACTATTTTTACACGTATTCAACGAAAAGATACCCTGAAAGCTTTAGAGGATTACGGTATCGCCGTAAGAGATGTTGAGGGAGCAACATTACCAGCTATGAACATACTTAAGCAATTTGCTGGCACCTACAAAACTTTAACTGACTCCAACAAGGCTTATTTGCGCGAACAGGTGGCAGGCGTATTTCAGGCCAATATTTTGTCAGCCGTTGTTAAAGATCTAAACAGTAATACACAGGTTTACGGAAGCGCCTTAAAAACTTCTATAGGGGCTACTAACGAAGCTAACACTGCTAACGCAAGACTAAATCGAACTCTTAGTGCAATGATTTCCCAAACAGGAACGGAGCTTACTCGCTTTGGGGAAAATGTTGGTAAAATTACATTAGAGCCTATAGCAAGAGCAATATTGGGACCATTGAAAGGGGTCGTTGAAGGTATTAATAATCTTTTGGACGGTGAAGGGACGGGTACCGAATTCGCTAATGGTTTCCTAAAAGGCATTCGTAATATAATTGCTGGGCCGGGGATGGTAGCAGCAATTGCCATTATTGGAACTACCTTCATTAAGACCTTGGCTTATATTACCCAAGCCCTTCCGACTATTGTTGGTATTACCACAGAAACCCAGAAGCGAGCCAACCTTGAGGCCACTATTACTGCAATGCTACAAACTGACGCAGGTCTCGCAAAACAAATCGCTGGTGCGGAAGGCAATGCCGCCAAACAAGCTGGGCTTCTTTTAGGCGCCGCCCAAAAAACTGCTACCGCCTTTAAGACTCAAGAGACTTCCATAACAAACATGGCACGGATGTTGGCTCTTATTGGTATGACTACCAATAAAATGGGAGCCATTACCCCCGCAACGGGGAGAGGAGCTTTCGGCCGTGGCGCCGGAGGTTATATTCCCGGCGTTTCAGGGGAGCTCCATGATATTCATAAGGGGGTAGGGGGGGTTAGCTCAAGTGCACGGCCAGTGCATATTCCAAATTTTGCATTTGGTGGTGGTCGGCATGGTAGCATGATTGCTAATACGGGAGAACATATCGTTCCCAATTTTAAAGGTGGCGGATCCGCAATTTTCAATCCTGCCATGGTTGCAGCTAATGGGGGGTTGCCTCAGGGAGCTAAAAAAGTCAGAGCGGCTCAAGGGTATGTGCCTAATTTTGCGCCCAAGATTCCTCTTCTTGAGGCCACAAGGATGATTAAAGCTGGACAGAATCCCCCCGGATGGAATACCAGAACGGATCTAAAGCCCGAAGACAGACGGCGAGCGGAGAAAAATATGGAGGAGCGTCCAGCCAAAGTTACAAAAGTGGCCCGGGGGGTGGGAATAGATCAAACAGGATTAAATTTATCTGCATCAACTATTGGGTTGGGTGCAATAGTGGGCACACAGACTTCAACTCCATCCCGTACGGTTTCATCTCCCTTTTCCTCAATGAAGACAATTGCGGGAAAACCACGGAACACTTACAGCAAAGAGTTGGAAGCTATTTGGGGGTCTAATTGGGGCGCGAAGACCGTAGAGTTGGAGAATATTCCGGTAAGAGCTCTCCCGGGAAAGATATCCGAGCCGGAGTTTCGCAAAAAACTTAATACTCATCTCGCACCGGGGCTTCATGGTTTTGCGGTTGATACTTTTGGTTCTGTGTTTAAGGGAGATCAGGCTGCCACCCAGTTTGTTGAAGGTCTTGCGAAGAACCAATTTGTTTTCTCTAAACAAGCTGAAGGCGGCATTTTTGAAACTGCATTAAAATTGGCAACGGGTAGCTCAAAATCCTTTGGGGTTAACGAACAGGCTTCCATTGATTTTAATGAAGCGTCCAATATGGATTCTTGGCTTCAAAAGCGGTTTTTTAAGGGGAGGACAGATGTAAAGAGGGCTGACGCAAAAAGAACTGACGATTATGAGAATATAAGGTCTTTAGTGCCTAAGGCAATGGCAGATGCTCTTATGGGTACTTCGATTTTGAACCAATATATTAGGCCCGCAGCCAAGGCAGCAGGTGCTGGGATAAGGGTGGCACCCAGCGCTGCGGGAGGTTATGTTCCTAATTTTGGTGGACTTGGTGCGGCGATATCTCGTGAAAAGAAATCTGGGGTTCCTTCTTCATCTATTCGTGTACATAGTTCCCCGCGATTTCAAGGTCCGGCTAATCCAGCTGGATTAGCTGTTACCAATAAAATAGATGAGCCCGGTGGGCTAAGGGATGTACCGAACTTTGCCGGTGAGGGTTTTGGTAGTGGCAGGAGGGGTAGTGCTGGGGGTCCAGCGGTAATGATGCTGAACGAAACCACAAAAATGCTTGCCGCAGAACAGAGAAAATTAATAGCGGCTACACGGGCACAGATTGCAAGCGCAATAGGAACAGGACTAACAGCGAAAGAGCTAATAGTAGCCGAAAAGCAGCTAATAGCCGAAACCAGAAGCAGTGCTGCGTTTAAAAAAATGAGCAAGGCGTCTCAAGAACAATATATTATAGCCTTAAAACAAGAAACAGCCCAACTAAATGCCTCGGTGCCCGGCGGAGGAGGGCAAGGTGGCGGAGCCATGGGCATGATGGGGGGTAAAGGCATGATGGCAGGAATGGGAGTAATGATGGCTGCTCCCATGCTAGGGGGAGCTATTG
>Ga0209756_1001362_pt1 | contig 22692 bp, 30 predicted proteins | sample ETNvirenome_6_85_FD_184071 | JGI IMG/M metagenome (GOLD analysis project Ga0209756, IMG submission 184071) | Marine viral communities from the Pacific Ocean - ETNP_6_85 (SPAdes) (version 3) | ecosystem: Environmental > Aquatic > Marine > Oceanic | place: Pacific Ocean | collected 2013-06-19 | reverse complement strand
ATACAGGCCTTACGGCCAGGCTTACAATTTCACAACTTGATAATTTAAAATTAAAATAAGAAAGGAAGGTGAGAAAAGAAAAAAGGCCCGGATGCGTGACTCAGCGTTTCCGGGTTTTTTGTTTATTATTCCTTAATCATCGTACCTGTCTACATCAAAGGCAATGTACTCCTTTCCCTTGGCAACTATGACCTTGTGTACTGTCATTTTAAAGACATTGCGGTCTAAGAAATCAGGGTATTTTTTTTCCAACACGTCAAGCACCGGCTTGATCGGGTTGTCCAGGTCGCTGAGTTTGCTCGATAATCCAAATTCTATCCTGATTTCCAGTTTCCGCTTTTTCGGGATCTTGAGATCGGGGGGAAGGAGTAGTAAAAGAGCCTTTTCGTATCTCTTATAGTCCTGGTTCTTGAATCTCCGTCCTTGCCAACAACTATTAACACTAATTGGCTTAATATTAATTTTAATCGGCATCATTATCCCATTCCCACCATTTCACGTACTTACCCCGGCTCAAAGGATTTACGGCAAAACACCACGTCCCTGATTCAAATCGCAAAGTAGTCCACCGCCATCTTTTTTTACACGGCCTATCACGCCAGTTAGGTGTCGGCATATTTCTTTTTTTCATTTCTTTTTTTTAAAATTCATAATCCTTCGGGACAGTTATGGTGTATTTGTAATCGGCAACATCAATACGCTTAACTTTCATGGAGGTAGTGCCTGCATTATTCCCGCAAAAAGTGTCTGCTATCGGAGAGTTCTCATTTAGTTCCCCTTTATCGGCATCGTACGCCCAGGGAAGAGTGTATGCCTCTTCCCCCTTTTCCATATCTTTGATCTTTCTTTCCCTCTTAACCTCTCCCATAACCTTTATCTTATTATTCATTTTTTCCCTTTTTTTATTTATCGCTTTCCAGGGTGTATAACCCAGTTTACCCAATGCCTCGTCTATTACACCCATCTCGTAACTCCCGGATGGGCTTACAGACCTGATTTCCATAAGGGCATTTACCAGTTCCAGTTCCCGGACCACCTCATCGTCAATATCTGCCATTAAATTACCCCCTTTTCCTTAAATCGCCTGGCAACATCCCCTAAACTGATCGTCTTGCCAACCCTTTTCTTTATATTCTTATCGTTATCCCCTTTTTTCGCCTTATAGTAAGGTTGGTTAAAGGCAGGGGCAGTTTTCTTTATGTCAATTTCAACTTCATCTTCCCATCTCCTCCCCCTTAAAAATGTAGCAGGATGCGGAATATACCCACCTAACCATTTCTTATCCCGGTTTTTAAAGAGATTCACTTTCTTTATGATCTCCTCACACGTTTCTTCGTTTATTTTCATATTTTTCCATGCTTTCTGTGCTTCAAACTTACTTTTTTTCAATGGATATGCCTCCCAGAACCTATGAAAACCGTCAGGGCATGAACTACTATTATTCTTCTCCCAGGCATAACCGCATTTCGGGCATTTATTATTATTATTCATATATTCTTTTTTTAATATAGCGATAGGGTTGAGTGGTTTGAGGACGTACCCCCCAAACCCCCCATAGCTTTTTTTCTTCTTTTTTTAAGCGACAGGTATATCGGGAATCAGATTAGCCTAGGCTTTGATATCGCAGGTTGCCGTTATCCCCCCTCTGCGGTGTAGAAATATCCGGTAAATCCGGTTGTTTTCCGGGTTATTAAAACTAGATAGTTAACTGCAAAAAAGAGGGTTTGCATACCTAACCATGCTATCCCATTTTTTGCATTTTTGAGATGTTGATATACAAGGACTTATAACATGGAAAAACCACTTAACTGTCTAGTCTTAGACTTTCTGTTTGTGCCAATTTCGTCTTTTTGATTCGAGCTTCTTTTTCCCCCTGCATTTCTCGCAAAATCTTTCACGCCTGCGGAGTTTGTATCCTCCACATTCGCATAACCTGAGTTTTTGTTTCTTAATATCCGGGACGCACTCCTCATATTCCGTCAATTTTATTAACTCACTATGTTCTCCGTATGTCCTTACCCCATCTTTTGTCATAACATATATACCAACTGATACACCTTCGTCTTCATAAGGAAATACCTCAAAGCCCATGCGCTCCCAGAACCTCTTCCTCTTTCTGGCTTCTTTATGACCGCCTTTACTGGGGATAAATACCTCCCAGAAATCAATTCCCATCACGCATAACCTCATAATCCGGCTCCAGTTCTATTTCATCGTCAATATTTTCCAAAATATCAAACGGATTAGGTTTTTTACCCCGGCACACGGTGCAGAGGTCATTCGTATTTATATAAGTCCTTCCGCATTTAACGCATTTGGTTTTCATTGTTTTTTCTAATTATTCATATAATATCAAAAACATCACGTCTTTCTGCATACGCCCTGTCACAGGCATTTGTAATACCTTCGTCAATAGCCTCGAATATCTCCAGGCGTTTTTTCTTCGTCCAATTACCCGTCATCCTGAAAACACTTTCATACATTTCCAACCTGAGAAGGTCTACGAAACTATATATATTGACTTCTTCGTATTCGTAATCAGTCATAATTATTTATCATCTTGATCTCCAACCGCCATATCCATATTTTAAAAAGGACGGGTGAGGAATATACTATTCTTCTCAAGCCGAAACCCTGCCATGAACCGTGCCAACTAAAATAAATTAAATGGCGATTTTTGAAATAAAGCACTGTTGCCACGATCCCGGCAGGTGTAAAAAAGGCGAGCAGTATGAGGACAATTATCTGGCCCATGCTCATTCCCCGGTATCCTTTTCGTGTTTAAAAGGCAGGAGGCTTTCCAGTTCACGGACTTTTTCCGCGAGCCACTCACCCACCTCAGTCAATTTTTCTTCTCGTATTTCCTCTTCTGTTTTTTTCATTTCTTTGTGTATGAATTCTATAAAATAAATTCTATAAAACAGGGAGTACGTTCTCCAACATACGCCCCTATCTGGTTGAACTCAAAAAACTCTACAGCTTCCTCATGGGTCATACCATCGCCAATGTGCCTCTGAATAATTTTGTCATAATCATAAGCCACAATCTCTTCCTTGCCGAACATTCGCACTAATCCGGCAATACAATCATCGTAGTCGTCCATGATTGTAAGCCCTTCAATTCTTTCTTCTAAATCTTCAATCATTGTTCCTGAGACATACCCTTCCTCACTTTTACAAGCGATATAGCTATTAATTTACTCAAATTACCGCAGAGTGCCTTAAACTCAGCATCAGACGTGATAGACCATTTCCTCCCAAGCTCTTCCTCTTTCTTTCTTAAATTACGCCAGGCATCGGGCAGTTCCCTCTCCACCCGGTTCCACATACCCGGTTTATATAGACCGCCCAAACGCCTGTACGTGGTTTCAAATCTCAATTTCCTGTCCATCTTTCCTGTTTTCCAACCTATATAGGCGTGAAAAACTAAAAAACTGATTAATATTTCACGCTTTAAACAAAAAAAATAACCAGTAACCGACCCCCCGATTTAAATGGTACGGCAATCGCCTTCTTATTGGTTTCCTTTCAAAAAACCCATCCTGTTCCAATCACAATACCAACCTGGTTATCTTAACCAAGGGTCAGAACGGCGCATCTTCATCGTCAACTTCTTCGGTATACTCATCGTCAACTTCAACTAAAACCTGGTGAACATCCTTTTTGCCGAACTTGGTATCCATATTCTGAGTCCCCTGATATGTGATCCTGCACTTTTCACCAGTCATCACATTGTCCATAGCACGATTAAGCATGGTGAATCCGTATATCTCGACCACCCTGCCCTTATCGCCCTTGAAACGGTAGATTTTCTGGTCGCCTAACTTAGTGATAATACCCTTATAACCAAGGTACACACCCTCGTATGGCTTATCAATCTCCTTTTTTATATCCACCGTATCACCACCTCTTCGTTCTTTAAACACCATAGCGTTTTTTAAAGTCCTTTCTTTTTTGTAGGAAAATTTTATAGTAACCTTCCAGTTGTTTTTCGTTATAAACGACAGGCCGGGAATGCCCCTGCTCTGTCTTGCTGTTCAAGGGAACTATAATCCCCTGTTTGTAGCCCGCCAGTTTACAGTAAGCAGCTAACTGCATCCCGTTCTTTATCTTCTCCTTTGATCTCTTAACGTCAAAGACGGTCGGTATTTCCTCTGCATCTTTCCAATGCGGGATGCCCGTAAAATCAAACTCACCGTTATATGAGTCTTCTTTTTCATCAAACATCCTCTCAACTATTTTCATATTATCTATGCTGTACTTCTCCAGAAAAGCTGGGAAATTCCCGGCATCAAGCGACAGGGCAAGGCTTCCTTTTTTTAATATTAATATATCAGCCCAGATATCTTCCAAACTTTCAGGCGGCAGCCAGATACCCGTCTTTATATATTGAGTGACTCTTTCATGCGTTATATTACCCTGGGATGCGTATTGTCTGAGGTCTTCCGGTGAACAGAAGAAATCGGAATCAAAATTAATTACCGATGTTGTGCTTGGTGATACTTTCTTGGTCTTGGGATTGGTAACAAACCTTAAATCCTCTCTCTCCCGGTTGATTCTCTCGATAATTGCCCTGTCCTCCGCCTGTTTTAGAAGCGAAAAACTCATATCATATAGAAACTGCCTGCGCTTCTGGATCTTATCGTCATCCAGGGTTTCAGTAGCATCCATCTCAATTTCTTCTTCCCACGTAAAAGTGGGCTTCAGGTTTTGAAAACTCCCGGTAGCTATCGTTCCCGAAACGCTACCTGATATCCTTATCGTCCTTTTCATGTATATCACCTACCCTTTCTTTCCGCTCCCATAATGTAAGGTTGCAGTCCTTACTCTGATAAAATCGTTTTCCCGTGTGCATTTTTCGCAAATCCTATTATTTTTTGATAAAGCCATAAACTCCTTATAGCATTTAAGGCAGATATTCCGCACGTCCCTGTCAGGTTTAGTCTTTTTAACCCCCCCTTTTTTAAATTTAGCATAATGCTCCCTGTGCCAAGTGGCACGGTATGTTTTCTGGCACTCGGAAGGCAAGCGTGTGCCATCTTCAAGCACCGTACCACGGCAAATCATGGCAACCTGTGTCCGTGTTCTCCCTTTTATAAGCGGTACGGTTTTCCCGCAGATCCTACATTTTTTCGGCCTGATAGTCATATTCGATTGGGAATGAAATATCCTTTGGGGCTATATTTTTCATTACGACTTCCTCAATAAAAGCCTTTATGTCAATCTCGTCTTCAGGACGTTCCAGGCGTGAGGAATCACGCTCCTCATATACCGCGCCCTGCCGATCCAAGTCCCTTTTCAAGGTGATACAACCACCGCACTTATCTTTTGTGTAAATTATCTTTTTCATAAATTTTTATAATCCTGAAATTCCTCATCCGTACTTCCGATGGAGTCTTTCTTTATAATCCTCGCAATACGGTCATCATCGTCCAGTACTTCCCGTAAAAACCACTCATACTCCTGCCTAGACTTTGCATCATCTAAATCACTCATACCTTTTGGTAACCTCCCATTCTTTCCAGACACCGCCATTCTTCATCATTATCTTCTCCTTCTCCTTATGCTCTCTAAGGCACCTCTCCCCGATATCCGCCTTTCCTTTCAGTTCGGTCATGTATACACTCATATTGCATAGGAACAGCAGGATGAGGATTAGTAGTAATGATAGAAACACCGTTAAGATAATATTCCTCATTCGATATCCTCCCAATCAAGTAAGGCGTGGTCAATAAACTCAAGTTTATCGTCCGCGATAAGTTTACGAACCACCATGTATTTGTAACCTGGCCCGTGTTTGCAGTTTTCCGGTATATTCCTAATCACCTTAAATATCGGCTCTTCCCCTCTCGCCCTGACCATCTTATTTAAAGTAGATGCAACCTTTCGCATCTTTCCTGCCTGCCCCAGCACCGTAACGCCCACAATATACTTGCCTATATGCTTATACTCAGCCGTGATTCTCTCAATGGGATTTCCATCTTCATCATGTGTTAAATAGGTGTTTTTATAGTATATTCTATCCATGTGCATTTTAAGCCGTTTTCGGTAACAAACGTCCTATTTGTATATTATGTTGTGTTCGTGGGTTGTGAAAAAACACGCATACTGTATTATTATGAGTGTAATTTTTTCTTTCTGCAATGTAGGCAATGCTACTTTTCAGTTTAAAAAAAGCCTATAGTTCAAGGCCGTTCTTTTTTTTTGCTTTTTTTGGTAGGTGATGTTTCTTTTTACTACGAGGATAAACTATCAGATGATTTGAATAAAGTCAAGTAATTTCTTTGGGGTTTTTTATTTTTTTATAGAAAAACCCATAATTCACAAAAAAAAAGTTTACCCCCTCCTACTACCAATGTAACTTGTCCCCAACGAAAAAAAAATGCGAAAAGAGGGGGGTCTGGGAGAGGTGACAAATTTTTTTGTTGATTTTTTTGGTCAAATGTGTATAATGATAATAGAGGGTGTTTTGTTTTTTTGCTCTTTGACAATTTAACCGCAATGGGCATTTTGCTTATCAGAGAATTGGAGAGAGAAATGAATAAACCACGAGTAGATAATTTTGTTCGCCATAATGAAGTTGATTATCCGATTTCAAATAAACAAATAATTGATGGATTTATAGGAACAGAATTATTCGAGAACTTCAAACTTGGGTGGCCTTTTCTACGAGCAATTACAATTTATCTTTCGCAATATTACCCAACAAATCAGTTGTTTTCAGAAGAAGAAATAGATTCATTATGGGAAGAAACAAAAAGTAGAAATTTACTTTAACAACCTTTTTTAAGAAACCTGATATAAAATGCCTATATCACAATAAGAAAATATCCACTAGTGCTTAAAGAAGTGGCCTTTCGTCAACCAGAGTAGGAAGGCGGTCACGACCGTACCCCCGATCCACGTGGTCAGCCTCTGCTTGGTCTTCAGGGTAGTTATATCTTTTTCATTTTTCCAGGTTTGATCAACGGCAGGGCGAACCGTCTCTTTTATCTGCACTTTAATACTATTAATAGCAAGCATAATTTCAAGATGCTGTTCTTCACGCTTTGTTTCTGATGATTTAGTCATTTTTTATTATGCACTTCTTTTCAGATTCGGGGATCATATTAACTAATTCAAGCAACATTAACTTGTAACGCCGGGTAAATTCATCTTCATCGTCATATATATCCACTGTAAATAATTGCCAATACTGAGTGCCGTCTAGATATTCCTGCCCGCAGATGACATATATTTCCTCAAAACCCTTGATAACAAAGAGCAGCATCTCTTTCTTATGGCATACCAAAGCGTTTTCTACGGGCCTATTAACGTAATGCACATAACTCTCAGTCTTAAAAGATTCAACCCAGGATAGATTCACTCCCGTTTCTTTTATACACTCCGTATCAGTCGTAGCCTGGAATATCGGGGCCTTGTTGTCACGCGCAACTATATCAATACCCGCTAAACAATGCGGGGAGCCTGTTACGAAAAACGAGACAACTATTATAAAAAAAGGCAGTATAATCTTCTTTCTAATCATCACTCCATATCACTCTCGAAATCTATCTCTTCCTCACCGTCATAATCAGTTACTTCCGCATTGTATTTGTATAATCTGAATTTATGTGGATCCGTTGCTATTGCTTCGTGTATCGCCCTTTCCAGAAACCGCAACATAGGATAACCGGTCGGCATCTTTTCATACTTCCCTTTTATTTCTATGTAACCCTTAAACTCTATCTGCCAGTCGTATAGTTCCTGTTCTGTTTCTTTTTTTTCCTTTTCTTCCATATTATCATCAAAGCCTCATCCTGAATAACCTTGGGTCTTCTCCATTATAGACAACACCGCACGAAACAATCGGTTTAACCTTAAAACTGATTCCGTATGCAAAAGCAAGTTTGCTGTTATCGATCCCCGTGCCAACGTTCATCCCAAACAAACATTCCCTCTGATTAGCTACATACGCGATCCCTGCAAATGCGTGACTATGACCCTGGACTGCCGACATCCTGTTGTATATAGCCAGTTCCCTGTGCGCGTTTATCCCTGTCCCGGTGCCGTGTTTATAGAGTACATCGTCTATAACAAACTCAAGATTATCGACCCAACCTCTCGGCAACTGCCATGTCTCCCGGAATGACTTGATCCCGATTGACGGTACATTTGCCTCAGTCGCCCTATTGCTCAATCTCTTATCATGAGTACCATAGGTAAATTTGACTTTTGGAAACGCCTTAAACCATGGCTTCAGTTGCTTAATCGTCAACTCAATCTCATCATTCGGTGATTGGGCATCCGGGTTATAACGTTGTTGCCTCGATAAACTGAGATTATCAACCAGATCACCTATGTGGACTACAGTGCCGCACCGCTCGTCCCTTTGAACGGATAAACAATGCTCCAGGTAGCCTTCCTGTTGATAAGGTATATGCGTATCACCTATAATTAATACATTATGTTTCTCCAGTTTAAGTCTACCCATAATGTACCGGTTGTTTTCCGGGTACAACCGGTAAAAACCCGATAAGTAGTTATTCCAAATTACCTACGGCTGTGAGGGCATCTTCCCTCGCCTTGGTATCTGTCTGTAAGCCGTTAAAACCATAACCGCCATGCTCACGGCTCACGATACGATCTCTCAACTCCCCTACTTTTGACTTGTTCCAATTATGCGTTCTTGAATAATATCCCACGATTCTCGTAACGCCGTGGCAAACAAGTTTCTTCCTGTTATTCGCAATTACGTCCCAAATATCCTTTAACGGTTTATCCACCACTTCCCTTACTTCAACTTCGGTGTATTTTCCATATATCCCGTCTTTCTTTGTTGTATCAGACAAAACAAATACTTCATCTTCTTCACCAACTCTATCCAACCCCGCTATCTCAAACATCTCACTACCTTCTACTTTCTCTACAAACTCGCCAATCTTGTCTGTTACAACGTCTTCCATATTTTTTTAACTCCTTTCTTTTTTCTTTTTTGAGTTAAAAAGTGTTTTAGCCGCCTTCCTCTTCTTCTTCTTTTTCAGCAGCCCGGTTAAAATACTCGTCTATTATATCTTTCTTCCATTTGGTCAATATCGATTCTATCATTTTAAAATCGTGATAGTTCTTATCGGGGTTTTTCATTTGAACGGGAGGCATACCCGTACCCTTCAATATTTGATGTGAAATTTCAAAAGGTGTTTTTGGACTCATGCCACTTCACCCTCAACCCCGGTATGTTCCGCGGCTTTCTTTGTCCTCGCAAGTTCTTCCGGTGTCAGTTCGGTTTTAAATATATTCAGAGCCTTTGCCTTGCGCGCACGACTGCGCATCAGACCTACGATAGTACCTATCAGTCCACCGCCGGCAACGGAACCGCCTGCTACCTGTGAGATTGTATTGGCAGTCCATTCAAAGCCAGTTTGTATGCCCTGTTCTACGACCGGGCGTGATAACTGGTTACTGAGCATCGCCGCAACGGATGGATCACCCGCCTTATGAGCGCGGTTAGCCTCACGGTCAACCGCCTTGATAATCCCTTTTATAGAAGCACCTTCCTTGTCACTCAGCGATTCGTATACCGCCAGTACATCTTTTGTGATGGTACTATTGAAGTCAAGTTCCTTCTGGGGTGTGCGTGTATCCGTGTTCATAATCGCCCTTGAGAGCAACGCCGAGCATCCCCCGCAGATAAACAAAGTGGCAACGGCAATAATGCACAATAATGGTGTCTTCTTCCTCTTCTTCCTCATGGTTATATTCCCCTTTTTTCTATAAAGTTAATTCTGGTCTAATAATGATGGGGCAGGATAATCTTTTTCTATTTCATGCCATTTTTTAATAACAGCCTCTTGCTCTTTAATCGTACTGGCAGAAAGATATTCCTCAAGTGCAGGCACATTCTTCTGTTCCACAAGCATTTTAAGGGTGCTATCAAGTAAAATTCCGGGTTTTTTCCCCAATGCCTTCATGTCTGCATCCGTCAACGCATCAACACCATCGTTTACCAATTTATATAATACGTCTTTGGCATCTAATAAATCATTTGCATTAATCTGCTTCTCTTCATTCTTTACCTCTTTAAGTTGCTCTCTTACGCCGTAATCACTCACCCTGACAAACCTTGACAAACCACTTCCAACCAGGGGAATCCCATACAGAGATTCTAATTCACCTTTTATTTTATCTATGTTATCATGCCTGAACCTGTATACAACTGCACCACCCATAGTATTCCACATATGTTTTGCAAACGCCTTATGCGATCTCTGGCCCCCGGCTCTGAACACGCTCTCAGGAACCACGTATCTACCACTCCAACTGTTATAAGGATTTTTACCTGTTATATATCTCATAGTATCTATACTACCACCAATAACCGGGTTGAGACTTGAATACGGCAATCCCCCCATTGTGAAATCAAATAACGCCTGTATATCTTCTGTCTTCTCCGTATTAAGACTTTTCCAAAGAGTACCGGCAATAGCCTGTCCCATGAAATCGTGAGGCATCACAAAATATGCCGTTTTTCCGCTTTTTGTAAAACCCAGGGGTATACATATATAATTTGCCTTATCCCTGTCCGGGATATTAGCGTACATTCTCTTTACCTTTGGCCCTAACCAACCAATACTCCCCCCATACATTATGAGTTTTGGCATAACGTCATATTTGACAGTTTTCCATGTATAGGAAAGGGGGTTATTTTTAGCAGCTTCCATAGAAGCCCTCCAACCCTCCTTGCCCGCATTTGAGAACAGGAATAGATTGTTATACAATGATGACAAATGACCTTTTCTCAGGAAATCGGGAGATCCTGCCTGAGTCCTTACAATATGGGCTATTTCTTTTTCTATCTCAATTCCCATACCCTGTCGTGCGTATCCCGGTGGCGGTTTCACCCCTGCTATCTCCTTGGCTACGGGGAAGTAATCTTTCCAGAAGAGTTTCTGTTGTATCACAGGGGTTTCCTGTAATTGTTTATGGGCTCCAATCTTTACTATTCTTTCAGTAAACCTGCCGGGTTTGTCCAAAAATTCCCACAATTTAACAAACGGCTTTATTACATTATTCTCATATTTTTTCTCGGACAAACCATACAAACGCATAACTTTATCCATGTGTTTATCCGGCCCTATATCAAGGGCGGAATAATATCTGCCAACAATGAGCAATTTTTGCTTATACATCTCAGATACTTCCTTAGTTGACATATTAAGGAACACATCTTTAAAGGTGTCGGGAATCGCTTTGGTTGTATACCATAACGCCTTGGGAATATTACCGCCGGGTAAGTGCTTGGCCATAGCCTTTATATCTCTTTGTATATTCCATGTCATCCAAAACGGATTTTTACCGACAAATATTTCTTTAAATGGTGCAGTTACATATCCCAACGCCCTTACAATCTTTCCGGCCTCAAGACTGTTCTTGTTAAAGTTATCAGCAATATCTTTCGGTAGATACCATGCCTCAACCTCCCCCTTATGTAAATATGTTACCATCCCCATATCTGCCGGGGCAGCATTTCCATCCGGTGCGTGAAACTTACCGTTCCATTTCTTCTTGGCGGGTAGAATAAAATCAGAAAACGCAGGTTGCATTGTATCGACAAACATCTTTCTCTCCATCTTTACCGCCGCCGCCCTCATTAAAGCCGCATCCTGGACTAGTGTTGCCGTAAAAGGGTTCTCGATTTCCTGAAATGTTCCCTCTTGTTTAAATAATCTACCGGCCTCACCTTTACCAAACTTCTTCTCTAAAGATATTCTTACCTCAAATTTTGTATAATTCGCTATATTGTCTTCAATAGCCTTCTGTAATTCTCCGCTATACATATCGGCTTTCTTTAAGACCGGAAGCATATGTTCCGCCCTGGCACGACTAAAATCCCCTGCCGCCTGTTCGAGTCGCGCAAACTTCTCAGACCCTAATTGTGTTTTCAGGAGATCCATGTCCCTTGCCGCCGTTGCCGGTGTATGTCCTAATGGATTAGCAATCGTGGCTCTTTGTGTCATGATCCGGCGCATCATCAAATATTCGCCAAGTTCAACATCTGAAAGGCCAATATCTCTAAGCGGTATCCTTACGCTGTTTTCGACATTTCTCAAATATTCAAAATATGGTGCATGGGTATATGGATATTCTTCTGCCCAGTATATAGGGTTTTTTTCGGGAGGAATATAAGCCCCCTTCTTCTTGGCATCTTTAACCATCTTTATCCTGGGAGCATTATTATCAATGAGTTCTTTTTTAAGCACATCAAATACGGTACCAGGCTCTTTTTCAAGGGTTTCCGCCCTGGCCTTTTCCCCCCTTGCAAACATTGCATGGAGATTCTTCTGCCTTTCAAGAAGAGTCTCTGTTGCCCCTTCTTTAGCCCTGCTTAATATAGTAAGGTATGATTCCTTAAATTCGGGTTTTCTTTCAAGGTAATTAAAGAACGCCTTGTAAAAATTAGGGGCTGTGCTTTTGAGCAGTTCCGGGTTATTCAGGAGTACGCTTACCGCATCTGCATACAGTTCTTCATTTGAATATCGGTATTTGGTGAATTTAGGATCGAGTCCCTCAGAAAACGGCTTCCATTTTTGAGTAAGAGTTTTTAGTTCTTTAAGGATGGCATCCTTTTCAAACAACCTCCGTTTTTCAATTTCCTCTTTTAATAATTTACGGTATAATGCCTTAACGTCTGGTTCGGCAGATTTGTATACCTGTGCAAAATCAGCCCATTCCGGGAACTTGCCCTTGAGAGCAGCTTTCATTACCTCGACTTTCTGTTCTCTTGTCAGATTTGCTACCCAATCATTTAAGGGCCTATTCTTCTCAAAAGATTTTACATCACGCCATATAGATAATACATCCTCCGGTGTAACCTCCGGCGTAGTCTTCTGGCCTTCTTTGGCCATCTTTTCAGCTAAACGCCTTATCTTTGCCCTGTCCTTTGCAGTGAGCGGGCCGGGGCCTCCCGGATATTCCTCCAGGATTGTTTTCATGTACTTTTTAAGTGATGCTATCCTGCCCAGGATATTACCCCTGGTCATAATCTTACTGGGCAACCAATCAACAACATGGCCTATTTCGTGAGCCAGTACCTTTGCGGCTACTACGGGGTCCTGGAACATACCTGCAAACAGGTCTATTTCAGCATCACCCCCCCCTTTTGGCAGTCGCGCTGAACCAATAGCCTTCCGCCCTCCGCCTGCCGCAATAAGTTTCCTGACAATACGGGGGTATTTTTTTGTGATATCCTTGGCTATTGATACAAGTTCGGGCATTTCAACAAGGGGAGGATTCTGTGCTATTTCCGATTCTGCAAATCCACCAGTTTCAGCATACACATCCTGCTTGGTTGTTTTTGGTGATTCTCCGCCTTCCAATACCTCTATCCCGGACGACTCCTGTTCCCCCTCAACCTTTGCCCTTATATCGCCTTTAAGTTCGGTTTCTAATGCCAACCGCTTTTCCAAAACAGGATCAAACGGTTCTCCCGTTCCCCTACCTTCTTCAGGTATTCTGTTCTTTAATAATCTAGCCTCACTCTCCGCGCCGACTTTATTTACCTCAACCTCTAATTCCTTTATCCCTTCACGGCTTGCTTTGTCAAGTTCTTCTACTGGTATTTTCGCTTCTTCTGAAACCACCTGCTTTACTTTATCCGCCGCGGCCTTACCTGATTCACCGGGTTTAATCTTTGATTTTTCCAAGATTGACTTTACCCACTTTACAGCTTTTGTCCCTGTATACTTTAAGGTAGCCAATCCAAACTTAAATATAGGGTTTAGTACGAGAACCTGTTTTGGGTTCAGGATAAGACCGGTAAGGTCGGCAAATTCATTTAAGGCGTGTCTTGGGATTTCTGCTGTTGGTATGCCAAATATATGATCCGGTAATATCTCAAGTGGCCCCCCTTTTGATTCGGGTTGTAATTCATCCAGAATATCACCGATCCAACCTTTAGTGCCGACAAGAGCCTGAATGTGGTCAGTTGCCGTTTCGCTTCTTTCTGGGTCTGTAATCGCTTCCGTTATATCTGGGGGTATAGGACGGTCAGGCCATATTAATTTTCTAAGACCAAGAGCCAAAGCCGCTTCATAGGCAATAAAGGACTGTTCCATCTTATCACCGAAAGGTTCACCCATATCTTCTAAGTGTTCCTCTACTAAGGCTTTTCCCCAAGGTTCGGATTTAGCAGTAACAAGTTTTTCTTTTTCTACTGTGAATTCCTTGGTATCGCCGGGTTCCCCAATATCTATATCCTTAAACAGGTTTCCTTTTTGGGGAGGTTCAGATGGTACGGTATCCGAAACATCAACTTCCAAGTCAATATCCCCAATATCTACATCCCCGAATAACTCCCCTTTCTTGCCGGGAGGTTCAGGTAATGTGGCACTGGAAACACCATCTTCCTCTAATTCAATATCATCAAATAAGCCCATAATCGCCCTTTTTGATTACCCCTTTTAATTTATTTAAGTTTAAATGTTTTACCACCAACCGTAAGTGTCATTTCACCGCTTCCGTCTTCCCGCAGCATATCATCTATATCTTTATGTATCGGAGGATAGAGCTTAATCAACCTGTCCCTAACTTCCCGTTCGGTTAGTAACGGATTACCTTTTTTGTCCTTCGTCTCACCGGATTCTCTTAACCTTAATATCCTGAAGGCCTTTTCCAAATCCGCAGCAAATGCTTTTGATATTAAAATTTTATATTTTTCATCCCCTGGTTCAAGTTTCTCTTTTTCCGGCATACGCTCTAAATCTTCATATTTACCTGTTTCTCCATATTTATCTAGACTCCCAAGTGTAAAATCCTTTGCCGAGGGAACGCCTGTCTGCGGTGGTGTTTCTTTACCTAATTCAACTGTTACCGCATTTGCAACCTTTACCCCATATTCCGCATTGTCACTGCCTCTTCTTAGTGCCGCCTTAACACGATCGTCACTTGCATCTATTTTCCCCTGCCGTTCTTGCTTTAATATCTCAATATCGGCGTTAAGCTGACCTTCTTTCCTGGCAGCCTTCTCCGCTTCACTCTTATTAAATGAACCTTCAAGCATCGCCCACGCTTCAGGGTTATTTATAAGTTTTTGCCAATGCCCCATCATATCTAACTGTTTTTCTTCTGTCGTCTTCTTTGAATTAATAGTCGCAAAACCATCTGTCATTGCCTGCCTCACTGCCGCGGCTGCCCCCTCACCGAACTTGGTCGCATCCAGGTCGGGAAGTGTATATCCGGGCATAAATTTCCCCATTAGTTCCTTATACTTGTCATATATATTCTTTTTCTGATAAGGATCAAATTCCTTCCAAAGTTTACTCTTTAAAACCTGGACTATTTGGTTCATTTCTGAGGTTAATATCTGCCGTTTTTCCTGCCGTTTGGCGAGTTTATCTTTCTCTTCCCTCGCTTTACTTGCCTCTTTTCTCGCCTTACCCTCTTCAAGCATAGAACCTATTTGAAAGCCTTTAAATAGTCCTGTATTCAATCCCCCTGCCCATGATTCTGCCATGATTCTTCTCCTTTTTTTTCTCTCTCTCTTATTTTTTTATTTTTACAGCATTACGGTTTCATAAAATAACCGTATAGCGCAGTACCGCCAAGCGTACCTCCCAATCCAAGCCAGTCGCTTTGTGTCTGTGACTTTGCCTGTGCATTGTAAAGGGCCTGGTTGCTTAACAGTCCCGCCTGGCTTGAATACGGGGCAAGGGCAAAATTATAACGCCCCGGAAACCCCATCTCCTTTGTGTATCTATCGCTTGACAGATTGGTTAAAAGTCCCGCGCTTGAAGCCACGTTCCCCATAGTAGTCTGCAATTCACCACGCCTTTCCTGTTCCTCCGTCAGAGCCCATGTGTCACGGAACGAGTTAAGGGATTGTATGCCCGGTGTTGTATTTGCCGTAGCGGTATCGGGGTCGTCACCGATTATCTCGTTTCCGAGACGTGCCTGGTTTTCCTTAAAGACCCTGAAATCGTCAGTTTTTTTCTGCCCCAGAAATTCAGAAACAGGCACATCACCCTTCAATGCCTTTTCCTGCCTTTCCGCCATCACTCCAAGATTACGGAACAACAGCTTCTCGGTGTCACCAAGAGTAGCGATATACTCATTATCCGTCATCCTCCGGTAATCACCGGTTTCTGCATCCGGCACAATCCTCATCGCCGAGAGAATAGTACTGGTTAAATCCTCGGTTTTAGCTTCCGTCTCCTGAAGGCCCTTAATAGCAAGGTTCTCTATAAGCAGTTGGTTCGCTGTTTGTTCAGCAGGTTCGACTTCGTTTTCCATAACTTTCTCCTATTATATTATTTTTATACATCCACTTTATACCACGCAATATTATTCTCAAATGCGTATGGCTTTTTCCTGTTAAAAAAATACCTGATAAGTTTCATCTGCCTTTCAGATCGCGCGTGAAGAAAAGCTGCCTGGTATCCCAGTTCTTTTATCATATCTTTAAATACATTCACCATTAACCGCAGATTATCTATATTCCTGCTCGCCTTGCTTAAATAACAGTGTTGCAAATGGGGCAGATTCTTCTTAAAATTAACCAGGAAGAACCCCTTGACCACCTTCCCGTCTTCCAGATAATATCTGAGTACATCGTTTTTTTTCATAATAATGGATATCCCACGTAATCATCCTTGTATTCAAATTTCCCTAATGGTATTCCCCCGCCAGACTGAACTCCTGTCGGTAATGTCGACAAGGCCACCGGGGGAACCGGTGTAAGTCCGCCGGTATTACTGAAATTCAAACCCAAGCGATTAGAACTGGGAAGGTTCAGGTTCAGGCGCGGTAAATTATTTATGTCGCCATCTGTTGTTTCACCGTTTCTGGGTTGGAAAAGTTTTGATAATCCGAAAAGACCTGCCCCTGCCGCAAGACCAAATGCAACTTTACCCCACGCATTATTCTTGTCTGACGGTGTAGCATCCGCATCCGCCTGGGTAGCCTTCGCCTTTTCCAAATCAGTAACGATGGCTTCCTGTTCCGCCTCAGTAAAAAACTGTGCGATAGCCTCATCACTAAATAAACCCTGATCACTTGGTGTTTCTGTTGGTGGTTCCGTTGGTGTTTCAACTGGTGTTGGTTCCGTTATAAGCCCCGGTTCTGGTGTTGGTTCAGGATCTTGTACGGTCGGCATTTCAGGAGTATATTGCCCCGCATCAGTTAATCGCGGGTCTTCTCCCGTAAATGTTGCATCTGGTACAGGTATTGTCTGTCTCGCCCATTCTGGCAGAAAAGTATTATTATCAATGGCTTCTTCAAGATTTTTAAAGAAACCCTCCATCGTCATATCCGTTTGTCTGCCTCCAAACTTAAATCCAAGATTCGATCCCTTTCCCGCCTTTAATGCTTTTGGTACATAATTTGGATTTCGTGCCAGATTTTCCCTTAAACTAGCAGCCTTATTCTGTATTTCCCCTAGGGCTGCACGTGCATTATTTATCCCCTTGCCTTTAATTTTCCCACTCTTTAACTCTTCGGTTATACGGATCCATTCCGGATTCTGTTCGGGGTTAAGTAGTTCCTGTTTACGTGCCTCTATGGCATCATCTATTGATATACTAGGCATAAAGCGGTGGATATTGCCTGGCTTAAACATCTCGGCATACGCGGCTTGTGGAAGACCTGGATACTTTTCCTGCGCCTTTCGCACAATTTCAGATAATTTATTTGCACGTTTAGCAGCGGGAGTTCCACCCAGTGATGCTCCCTTACCTTCTGTTTTATATGTGCCAAGTCCATGTCCACTTAAATATGTACCGATAGACTGAGATAACCAATCCCTGGGAGCCGCTGCTTCCGCGTGTCTCCGTAATTTTGATGAGGAATTAAAAGTGCTATCAAAAAAGTCGGAGATTCCCTGCCACGGCCCAAGCCCTTGTGTTGCGCCTAAAACAGTTAGAAAGCCCCCCGCGGCTCCTGCGGCTCCTGACATTGCACCACCACCACCACCACCTACTAAACCGGTTTCTGCTCCGCTCGCTCCCCCATAACCTGATGGAAACCCACCGGGAATATTTGGATCAAACATTACCGTCATACTTTTTATTCCCTCTTTTTGTTTTAAATAAATAAAATAAAAATATAAAAACTAATTATTACTCAGGCTTATCTGGATATGTAACATCATCTGGGTTACTGTGTGACTAGGATTTCCTGGACACCGTGAGGTTTTACGGAATGACTACTGAATCCCAATCAACTAAAGCAACGGCAGCGTCCACACCAGCCCTATCTACTGCTGCATTAATTGGTGTTTTAACATTGCTTACGAAATAAGCCTTTAAATTAATTTTGTATGCTTCTGAATCAGTAGTATCAAATTCATTATCTTGGCGTTTCATTTTACCATTCAGTTTTTGATTATGCCTTGCTCTTGCTTTATAATCAGCAAGAGACATAGAATCTTCATCTGATGGGTCAACAGTATTTCCAGCTGCAATCCATCTTTGAACTAAGCGATATTCCTTGTTCCTGGCATCATCTGGAACACCTATTTTCCCTCCACCGCCAACAGGTGTAATTATATATCCAGAAATATCATCAAACTGCACTGATTGAATCCTGTTTATATTCATATCTTTTTCCTTTCTTACATTTCTGCAACAAACCAAAATTCACCAGTATTGACAAAAACTGTTTGCGCCTCGTTATTAACAATTCCTGCAAAAGTTGTTGGCTTAAAATTAATTGAATTTCCATTATCATTTAATCCCATACCAGTAATAGCATCTGAACTTGCGGACACTCCACCACCAGTTGCATAAGCAACTATACCTAATGATTCTATAACTGATGTTGGTGTAGCAAACATTCTTACAGGTGCAAGGATAGAACAGTAAACATTGGTTTCACCGTTACCCCTTCCTGGAAATGATGCTTCAGTAGGCACGTTCCAACAGTATCTAGAAGTCATAGTCCTTTCAGTTGCTATATCTCTGCTTACAAAGGTAGTTGCAGATGCACCCAATTCAAGTTTTACTTTAGTTACTGATACTGTATCTGTAACTGTATCATTAGTTGCTACATTATTTTGCCAAATGAATACACATAAGTTTGCTGTTGCTGCAGTATCTATTGAAATATTCTCAATGGTATATTTTGCCCATGAAGTAGTTACTGATAAATTAGCTGGAGTATTTTCCAGAGTCCAGTTTGCTACTGGTGTAAAGTTTGAACCCTCTGCCCCCCATGCCGAAACAATATCGCTTGTAACTGAATCCTCTGTTGAGTCCCATGATAAAACAGCAGCCCTTATATCTGATAGTCTAGTAGCATTAGATACTCTTGCTTCAAATGATAATGATACTACTTGGCTTCCACCAAGCAAATGTCTACAATTATCATTTTCTACATACTGTGCTATGCCGAACTTCTTTTGTGCTGTTTCTACATCCAAGTTTATATAAGCATCTGTACCAGAAACACCGCCATCTGCCGCTTGTGTTATATCTATAATATCATCCCCATCAGAAAGCGTATTCCATCTATCAAGACTATAAGAATCATCATCATTTAGGAAGGTAGTTCCAGCATGAATGATAGTACCTCTAACTGCAACTCTCATTTCCCCATTGATTAGAACATTGTCGTTTATACCTCCACCACCAGCAGCAACGATACCAGTACCATCTGCCTTAGTATAGTTAATACATTGTACAGTATTTGCTCCTGTTGATTGAAATACGGCTACATCTCCAGCAGCAGTAGTTATATTAGCTTCACCAGGCAGGTCAAGATTAGTAGCATGGTGAGTCATGGTTAACGCACCATCAAATTGTAATGTAAACTGTCTATCGGCTGCAACAGTCATCGCTGCAAAGTTAGTCGTGCCAGTTACATCAAAGTAATCTCCATCAGTATCAATTACGAGTGGCGATGCCGATGCTATGTCTCCACCTTTTTCCGTCTGCATATAATTACCGTTTGCATCGAGAAAACCACCTAATTGCGGAGACCCATCAGCAGCCACACTTGCTATACCCCCTGCGGCAGCCTGCCAGGAACACGTTCCATCGCCGTCTTCCCGTAAAAACTTCGTTCCCCCTGCCTCTCCTGTGCTTTTTAACTCTGTACCCTCTAAATCCACATAAGTACCGTCTACTGCCGTTCCCTGCCATGTTCCGGAGGCTACCGTTCCTGTTGCCGTGATATTAGCCTGTGTAAAATGTTCATTGGCAGCAAAATTTGCCAGAGAATCATGGTCTATATCGCCATCCGCAACCGCTCCCGTTGAACCGGAAACACTTGTAACCGGGGCAGTTTGCCAACTGGAAGTCCCGTCGCCGTCCTCCCGTAAAAACTTCGTCCCACCGCCTTCTCCGGTACTTAATACTGCCGTGCCTTCCGGGGTGTGTGATGAAACAATCGCAGTTCCGTCTGCCCGTGTATAATTAATACATTGTACTGTATTGGAACCAGTTGACTGGAAGGTAGCCACATCACCCGCAGCAGTCGTTATATTAGATTCACCGGGTAAGTCCAGGTTGGTAGCATGATGGGTCATCGTCAAGGCACCGTCAAACTGGAGTGTAAATTGCCTGTCCGCCACCACCGTCATAGCAGCAAAACCGGTAGTACCTGTCACATCGAAGTAATCTCCGTCCGTGTCGATCACAAGAGGTGAAGCCGATGCTATATCACCGCCTTTCTCGGTCTGCATATAGTTTCCGTTTGCATCAAGAAAACCACCCAGTTGGGGCGTGGCATCATCTACCACATTGCTTAATGTCCCCAGGTCGGCATCTTTCTGCGCGAGCGTATGCCAGTTCGAGCCGTCACACGCGATTAAGACCGAATCGTACTGTGTGCTTAGTGCGAGCGTGGTCGAACCGTCTATTGTCTCCGATGCGTTGCCGTCTATCGTAAGCGCATAGGCATCCCCTGTTGTCTTCTTTATGTAATAGGTTTTATCCGTATTGCCCGATGCGGCGGGGAGTGTGAGTGACCATGCGCCGCCGGCTGTACTGCATAATATAATCCTGTCCGCAAGCGTAGCCGTGTACGTGGTGGTCTTTGTCACCAGGTCAGGGAATATATACCACTGCGTTGATTTGAGGATCTGGTTTATCACGTACCTTATCCTCTGTAACTCGCCGTCAAGCGTGGTCGCCAGTGATTCCGAACCTGCCGGGTACGGGTCTGCCGTAGCTTTCATCTCCGTGGCATTTGCGCTGTAATCGTCTATGCTCTCCGGTATATTATTGTTTATATGCTCGTTGTTCGCCGTATTATAGTGGGCGGCGAGGATCGTGTCCCCTGCACTCACCGTATATGTCATTGAATATGGGTATCCCATTTCTAACCTCCGAAAGTATGTATTTTAATAATTTTAATCTTCTCCGCCCTTTTCCTGATAGCCCCGATCTCTTCCTGTGACCTGCCCTTTCCGATAGCCTCAAGTTCAAGCCCCCTTCTCACCTGTTTCTCCATGCCCTTTCGTTCCTCCCCGTTATCGGTATATTTCTTATTACAATCCCTGCACATCAGAATATTCGTAAAACTGCCGTCTGAGAGCGTAAAGGGGACGGGACTGAAATTACTCATCGTCTTGACCGCGTACACGTTGACCTTACCGCCATCGGGTAATATATGCTCGACTATACCGCGTTTCTTTACGGGTGAATCACACCTCATGCACCTGACCTCTTTTAACCCGTAACCGTCATATTCTATATAATCTTTTCCGTACACTAACTTGCCATCCTCGATAATGGTTTAAAATCCGTTAATAATTGTGATATAAAGAAATCCTCGTCCACATTATTATTAAATATATGATATTCTATCCTCAAACCGACTTTCTTTATAGGGAAGGCAACCTCTATCACTTCCCCGCCACCGTACGTACCCGCACTTCCGTCCGCGCCGTAGGTCGTACCACCACCGTAGGTCGAACCTATGCCGGCAAGCGATATAGTCTCCTGCCCCACATACGAGCCGTCTACCCAGAAATCAACGAGCAGGTTATAAGGCCCTTTCGCATCAACGAGTATCCTTCCCTGGTCAAAACGCTTGGTAATCCTAGGGTCACCCAGATGCCCCCTTGGTGTCTTGAAACCGCTTGAATACGCCGCGCTGTTATCGTTATGAGTGGATGTTTCCAGTTCCCATACGTAACCGTCACTCATACCACCCGTGTATATCTTAAAATCACCCACCGCTTTTCGCACAAGCGCGGAACATGATGCCTTGAAACCCGAATCCGAATTTATATTATCCTTAATCACCCATCCCTCTTCAGGGCCTCTGTCAATAAAATAAACAAGGGCTGTATCTATATCGGACTGATTACCCCTCATTACAAAGAAATTTATGCACCTCAGTACCGGGTCGTAGACCATGTGGAAATCACCTATCGCGGAGAGTTTCATCTTTTCCCTTATATACTCGTCTATAAAGGAAGCCCTTGTAAGTGTTGCCTGTTTGTAGTCACCGTAATTCTGGGCTGCGGTAACGCTGTAAATCGTACCGTCCTCTGTCATTGATATAATATCATTGGTCACCTGCACAAAGGTCTTATCCGTAGCCGTTCCCCCGCCCCACTGTGCCTTGTTGTAACCCCATTTACTCGTATCACTGTCCGTATCGTCTATTATGTATGTCCATGATTTACCCGCCAGTACGATCCTGTCACCGTACTCGGCACCGTTAAGTATGCCATGCCCGTCACCCGTATCTATATAAAAGGTGAGTACACCCG
>Ga0209756_1001361_pt1 | contig 22693 bp, 29 predicted proteins | sample ETNvirenome_6_85_FD_184071 | JGI IMG/M metagenome (GOLD analysis project Ga0209756, IMG submission 184071) | Marine viral communities from the Pacific Ocean - ETNP_6_85 (SPAdes) (version 3) | ecosystem: Environmental > Aquatic > Marine > Oceanic | place: Pacific Ocean | collected 2013-06-19 | reverse complement strand
TTTCTTGGTAGGGACATCCTCCGTAAGCGCCGCAGGCACTAAGGGTTTCTTCCACTTCCTGGGCTTTCTCCACAAGCGAGGTTGCTTTCATTTCTACGGCTAGCTCTTTGAGCTTGTTCCACTCCTCGTAGACGTGCTTTGCATCGAGGATTGTGGAAACCTGCCTCGCTTCGGGACTTCCCGTGGTGATGTACTGAAAGTGAGTGATCCTCACTTGTTTTGCCCCGGTCTTGTTCAGAGCATGGACGGCGTAGGGGATCATCTGGAGGTCAGAGGCAAGCTCTTCTTCTGTCTTCGCCCACTTCCAGTCCTTCAGGGTCTTGTGGTCGATCACCTCCGGGATGTCTCCCCCGATGTAGAGGTCGATGAACCCCATCAAAGGGGGCTCTATAGACTGCACCGTAATCTTTCCTTCCACCACTCCCTCACCTGGGGCAGGCAGCAAGCTCACTCCAGATTTGGCTATCCTTCCGGGCTTGGTGTCAGGAAAGGTTGTACCGTACTTCAGATAACGCTCTAGCAAGTCGTGAACCTCGGTCCCCAACTTCTGGGAAGCTGTGGCTTCTGGACGTGGAAGTCCCGAAAACCGTTCGATGTGCCATTTTCTCTTACACAGAGCGTATGTCTTGAACTGTGACGCTGAAACGTACTTCCATTCATTCATGGAGAAACCCTCGCTTCTTCGGTTATTTCGACCACAAACTGGTCTTCAAGCTCCTCTGGAGCATCTTCGATTGGTTTGAGCAACACCACTCTCCACCCCCTTGCGGTCTTTCCGTTGATTTTTTTCTGATATCTCTCTGCACCTGACTCCTTCAAAGCTTGGCAAAGCGAGTCTTTAGACTCAACCTCCGAAGCTGTCTGAGAATACGACTCATAGATGGCGGCTGTGCTGCACCATGAATCTGGTTCCTGCTTCACCCACTGAGCAACAAAAGCTGTGGAGCTACTTACAAGCGAGCTGCCTCCTCCATCGAGGAAGAGCAACCTGTCTTTACCCACGTTTGCTGCCATTCTCGATTTTCGAGGAAGGGCTCCCTGGGAACGGATAGCGACATTCCAGGCTCTGACCTGTGTGCTGCCGAACCTTGCTCGCAGATCCTGGAACCCTGCTCTCTTCAAGCCAGAGAAAAAGTTTCTTTGCTTCACCGGCCTACTCCCTACATCCTGGCACCACTCTCTGTAAACCAAGTAGAGAGCATTGCTGCTGCTGCCTTTCTTGGCAGTCGTGACCTTTACAAGGTGTTCCCTCGAAAACGCTGCTGTGGAATCCGACCCCAGTGCCCAAGAGTCGATCAAATCTTCGCTCGACTCTGGTACAACGTAATCCCCCCGAGACTTGAGGCGGTGATACCCTTGAACAGCCCAGCCGAAGATCCCTTCAAGCTCCTTCCTGAGTTTGGGTACCAAAGAAGGATCTTGTTCCGAGCGGGAAAAGGTTCGGTTGAAGCCCAGAATCATGAATCGTCGATAGAAGGCGGCTGTGTGATCTGCCACGAAGGGCATGCTGTTGGCAGCAAGGATGTGTCCCGCCATAGGAACCGCGTCGTAGGAGTTTTTGAACTTCTCCTCTACTGCCCGAGGATCCCCCGAAAGGACCGCTTTTACGGGGCCTGAATCCAGAAGATCCCTTTCCGGCATTTCAGTGATGACATTGAGGAGTGTGCCTGGAAGCCAAGACAGTCCAAACTGGCGGGACCAATCCTGCATGGGACTCGATGCCACCGTCCCCTTAGGAAAAAGTTCCTTTACGGTCTTGAGCAACACTGACTTTCCATTGGCTCCTTTGGGGCCTAAAAGCACGATGTGTCGCTGGTACTCTGTAGCAGCCCCAAACAAGCAGGCTCCCAAAAACTCCTGCACGAGCTGGATTTTCTCCAGTTTGTCAGTGTCGTTAGCGAACACTTCGTCCAAGAAGGAAAGCCATCTTGGGCAAGGAGAGTTGGGCCGGTGACTTATTGGGAAAACATCACAATCACGGATTCTATGGTCCCTGTTCAAGGGCACTACTGCGCCAGAGGGTTCCAGAAAACCATTTAGGCAGGCTACTCCCTCTGGTCTTCTATCAAAAAACTTAGGTGAATAAGTCCTTGAAGAAATGTTCTTGAGTGCCGAAGAGATAAACGTGTTGCCCATCTTCAGTCGTCTGGCTCCGTTAGGAGTAGCCACCAAGTGTCCAGCGTAGTGGCTCACGAGTTGAAAGAGGACGGAGGCTTGCTCCAGTCCATCCTCTACCCACACCCCTGCTCCCTCATCGAAGAGAAACTGCCTCGATCTCGTGGCTACGAGGTTTCTTTCATCCAAGTCAGCCTCTACTACTCGCCAAGCAACCTCCAAGTCGTCCCCTCTGCTGAACACAAAGGGCGAGTGCCAAGCCCAAAGTGTCGTACCGTTCGGACGGGCTCTTGGGTGGTTGTGGTGGGGAGCAACACAAGTCATCCTTACTCCCCACTGTTCCTTGGAAAGGAAAGCGGAGCCTGCTGTCTTGGAGTTGGCATGCGGACAGCAGATATTCCAGCGATCTCCGTCGTTTACGCTATCGTCGTTCCACCATTCTGCTACCGTCTTGGTAACGCTGCCGTCACTAACGGATAGCTCTCCTGCCATTTCTTCTGGGGGAGGGGCTTTGGCTCCAGCGATAGTTACTGCTGACCCTATACCAGAGAAAGCCGAGGATCTTTGGCCCAACACCCCCCTCGCCCACTGTTCAAGATCCGCTTGGAGAACCACTCCTCCCACTGAAAGTAAAGTCTGGTACCGCTTTGTCCCTACGGCAGCACCTACTCTCATCTTTCGACTCGGATTCAGAATCTTTGGATCTCCCCCAAGGGCCTTGATCAACGCTCTCTGCACATTTCTCCACCTCTCCACCTCCAACGCAGAGAAAGCCTTATCGAGTGTCCAGAAAAGATGGAGAGACTTTCCCGGTGCGCCTCCCGGTATTCTGGGATCTCCCGAAATGACCACCGCAGAAGGGGCGGGTAGTCCGGCGCTCACTGCATCATCTAGCCTCTTCCCTTGCTCCTCAAAGGTTCCGTCATCGATCTCGGCCATGCATATAGGAAGGGAAACAACCTCCTTGTCTGTGACTGCTTCTTGAGTGAGCCAAGCAGGGTCTTCCTCTAGCTCTTTGGGGAATCTCGCAGGGGTCCAAAAGACTCCATCCAATCGTGGTATGCTCCCCACCCAATGAGTTTCATCGGAAGGAAGAGTCTTTGCGCCCACCGCTTTTTCGAAATCATTGATATCGAACGTGGATATGGGTATTTCTAACAGCTTTTCATACATCGGTCGTCAAAATAAGTAGTGAACAGAGAAGACTACACAGAAGACCGCCACCGTCCCCCAAAGGCGGGGGACGGTTTTGGGTCTTCTGTGTCCACCGCGACGAGGCGCGACTGACTCAACCAAGTTAGCCCATGCGCCACACAAAAGTCAAGGACATTTGGCAAAAACCCTCATAATGGGCGTAGAAACTGCGTTTTCAGCTTCTCCTTGCACCTCGTCTCGCACCGTGCTACTCCCTGTGGGTAGCTCTTTGGCTGGTGGATATCCAGCTTCGGTATGCACGGCAAGACAGAAAGATTTTCTTCTGTCTCAACGTGGGACCGAATAAATGCAGTGATTTCAACCACTTACTTTTCAGCAAGGTATGCACGAGACAGATAGAATCTCTTCCTGTCTTGTCGTGGGACCACAGCCAAAGTACCGAAACTCTTAGGGTTTTTAGGCCCAGGTATGCACGATTTGACACGAGACACTACTTTCGTGCTTACGTATAGAACGTCTTCCCCTCCTCCTCCTTGCTTCTATATGGGAGTAGAAAACATCTGTCTTATGTCTTTTCGCGCATACCAAATAATATAAATATATAGAATAACTGGAGAAAATGCCGGTCCCACGACAAGACAGGAAGAGATTCTATCTGTCTCGTGCATACCGGGGAAAAACTCAAGTAGCTGATTTTGTTGCATTTGTTCGGTCCCACGTTGAGACAGAAGTGAAGGGGGGGGAGAGGGCTTCTGTCTCACCGTGCATACTTTTGGCGGTAGCACCCCGTTTTCCGCAAGGACAAGCGTGCAAGAGAAGACTCCGATAGGCTGGGGGCATGGGCACTTTCCAACCGAGCCAGAACTCCGGCACCCCGCGTGACAAGGCTGTGGCAGCACTTCGCTATATCAGGAAGGCGTCAGTTGTGCTGGAGCGAGCCATAGATGGTGGTGTTCCGATGCCAGGGTGGGTCTTGAGCAGAATCACTCAGTGTGCAGGGATGATGGGCACAGCGGTATCGTATGTAAGCTCTGCGAAGAAAAGGATGAAGAAATGAAGGCTTCTGACAAGCTCGCGCTCACCTATGTGGGCTCTTTTGCTCTCATGGGCTGGTGGAATCACCGCAATGGGTTGAGAGGTGAACAGCTAATGGCGCAGACTGCGCTCCAGGGCGCGTTTTTGGGAACGGGGGTCACCGTCGTTGTTTTCCTCAGCTCAGATGCCTCGCGTGCGCGGGCGAATATATTGCAGCCTAACCCGACGCCGAGCCTGTCGGCTGAAGCCATCAAGCTCCTGGCAAAAATCAACACCGAGAAAGTCTACGCCAAGTTCAAGAATGACAAGGTGAAGATTGGGCCATCCTACAAGCAGCCAAATCAGGTGGGCACGTTCGCTTCTGACATCCCCAAGGAGAACAAGAAGTGAGGCCAAGGCGTTACCGAGTTTGGCGGGGCAAATGGAACCCTCTGGGAAAGCCCAGCCGAGAGTTTGCTGTGGTCCATATACCTATCGACGAGATGAAATACGGCGACCACGGCATTTACGTTCTGGACTTGGGAATACCCGAGGGGGAGGAGGGTCCAGCCAAGATCGAGGCTGATCTTGTCGGTGGAGTGGTTCTCAAGCGGATAGAGAGCCCGTACCCAGGTGTTGAGAGAGACGCGCGGGGACTCGTGAGGCCCCCAGGTGCATTTGTCACCACGTTTGCTGCCGCCGTACCCGGCTACGGGCCATTGGTTTATGAGGCAGCAGCCTCTTTGGTGGGGGAGGATATCTACCCTTCTTCCAGTAGAAGTTCACACGCACAACGGCTCTGGGGCCGGTTTCCGGGGGTTATCGCCCCTTTGCAGCCCTGGGAGTTTGAAGAGAAGTACGGTGTCTCGCTGCCCGACATGGTAGACCAGGGCAAGCACTTGGGGATAACTCCCAAAGACTGGCACGACATGTACGAATGGGTAGGGGAGGTTGCTTCCCAGGCCTTCGACGCTTCTGAAGAGGGACTTGATCCCATGCACTACGAGCCACTTCCTTACAGCAGGAGTGGCAAGTACCAAAGAGCTATGGCACGCCAGAACTCCCAAAAGAAGCCTGTTTCTGGTCGCACTGCCCTAAAGCGAGCAGCCCGCAAGCAAAAGAGCGCGGTTCTGATCGAGCTAGAGATTGCAGACCTGCGAAAACAACTTGAAATGGAAACCGAACACTGGACTAAAGAGAGGGTAGAAAGAATGGCCCGAAGACACCCCCGCAAAAATCCCAGGAAGATCCTTACATCACTGCTAAAAGAGCATCAAGAGGGGTCGCCTCGAAGGAGATTGTGGGACTACGGAGATCCGTCGAGGCGAGGGCTGGAGACTTTCCACATCCACGTCGTTGCCCCAAACGGGGAGGAGTGGGTGCAATATGTCGAAGCTGAGGATGCTACAGACGCTAAATGGCGAGTAAGCAACTGGTATGCGGGTGGGGGATTCATAGTAGGAAACGCAAGGAGCCGCCGAGCTTTGTCTGACGAGGAGAAAGAGGGGCTGGAGAGGATTCCCAAAGGGAAAGGCGGGATTTTTGTGCGGCCAGAGGACAGAGAGAACCCCCGCAAGAAAAAGAAGCAAAGACCGGCCAAGCGCCGCTCAGTAGTCCACGAGGTTCACATCCTCAAAACTCCAAAAGCTGGAGCCCATACGCCCAAAAAGGGAAAGAAGGGCTACCAGCGTCGAGAAAAACACCCAAAGAGGATTGAGTACAACCCCTCTCAGGGAGGACCAATGACCTACGAAGAGTTGCAAGCAATGGCTAAGCGTGAGCTAAGAGGTCACCAGCGGGGGACTGCCGACGAGGAAGATGCTGTCATGGCTCTAATCATGGCTGTCTTCGAGGCCGAAGGAGCCGACCTCGCACGTATAGACAGAGATGCTGCCCTCAAAATAATGAGGAAAGAAAGAAGGAAGCAGGTCAGACTACAGAAAAAGCACAGGAGGGCGCGTCCGGCACACCCTGACGAACTGGAACTACTCGACCCCTCTCCTCCCCCTGACATCGGTGCCGGAGAATGGGCCTCAAGAGCCGTGAAGGTTCACGAGACCGCAGATTGGACTCACTACAGGCAACCGGATTGGCGGTCCCGCAAAAATCCCACTGAGGCAGAGTGCGATGAGAGGGTCCGAAGAGCCCTCTCACGCAAGAAGAAAAAGGTCAGACCCCCTGTTTGGGAGACTCCCTTGGACTTCCCTGCTCTTCTAAACCCGTCCGGGAGGGACGTTTATGACCCCAGGGAAGAACAAATTAGGGCTCAAGTCCAGGCTATCTACGAGAGCCTCGTAAGAAGGGAGTTGGGACTTCCTTATGGCACGCACTTTAGGGACAGTAAGGGAATGAGACTGGACGCAAAGCACGGCGTGGTAGGACCAAGCACCTGGGGGATGCAGCGAACATTGGAAATTAGGCGCGAGGGAGACAATCTGCCAAAACGTGGCGAGGATGGCCAAGCATTCAAAGCACGGATGGCCAAGAAGAAACAGGCGGCTCTTCGCAAAGCGAAGCAAAGGTATAGGGACGTAGACCACCTCATCCGAAACAGGCAGGACTACGAAGAAACCCTGGCCCTCCAAAGACGGTCAGGCTTTTACCGCTATACTCAGGAGCCCACAAAGGACGGGCTTAGGTACTTTGTTTGGCCCATGCCTCCTGGAGTAGAGCTTCCAATGTGGATGGTAGATGAAGCCGCTGCCAAGGAGTATTCCAGAGAGCTTAGCGACCGACACGACCCGAGAAGAACCGGAAAGTGGTGGAAACCACCTCGTCAGGCTTACACGAGAGGAGAGCTGGACTACTGGCTACCGCCCGCTTCAGCCTTCAAGCTGTAGCACCACAAGTCTTGCAGCCAGGGCGCTCTAAACCCCCTCGCGTACTAAGGTAGGTCAACAGGAGATTCGTTTTGGCTCGTAGGACGCGAAAGAAAGGCCGTGTAATCCATGTTCCTTATCAGGAGGAGATGATTGAGCTTCCGGCCCAGGACTGGTCGCAGTCAGACCCACCGCTCTCGGCAGGTGCCACCCGCTCCTGGGGGTCTGGCGGTTTTCGCCTGGGGGATGACTACGCTCGTTCATACACGACTGTTTCTTTTTACTATCACGCAGAGCCGGGGAAAAAGCCATACATCCGCAAGGTCATTGAGACTACCGGGATGAACCCCTCCACTTCGTATGTGCATCTCGATAATCTTACCAGCGGTGAGCCATGGCATTATGCAGGACGCACGTACCCTCAGCCTCGCTGGGAATCCAAATATACCTTTTCCAAGAACAACCCCCTCCGAATAGAAGCCCCCCTACACCCAAGGGAAAGAGTCCCCGGCCACGGTCATCGTAGGGGAGGCATGGCTACCAGCAGACAGCTTGACCTTTTGGCGAGGCTCACGGGCTACAAGGCGAAAGACTTCCAACCTTACCTGTCCCTCGAAGAAGCGAGCAAAATGATTGCCCTTCTCAAACGCGGTCAGCATCATCCCCACCCTGTGAGGAGCAGGAGGAAAGAAGAAGCGAGAGCTATCCTTGCAAAAGCAGGATTTGGGCTTCTCAAGAACAACCCCGGTGACTATTCCAAGATGCCCGACGACGACCTCATTGACATCTACGCCGGGGAGATAAAAGGCGACTCCAAGAAGGCGCTGGCCGAGTTGAAGAAACAGGGTTGGACCGAGGAGGCGCTAGACAAGATGCTTTCCAAGAAAGCGCAGGAAGAGTACGAACAATCAGAAGATTGGTATTACGATGTGGGTCGTCACCTCGATAACCCCCGTTCCCGCAAGAACGCCAAGGGCGCACGAGGAGAGAAGAGACCTACTTGGAGACTCCTTCCTAATTGGATGTCGCATGGGACCAACTGGTATTGGGAGCCCCTTGGGAGAAAACAGGGAGAGTACCGCGAAGGAGCGTTTGCGGGAGAAAGGGCGCTCCCAGGGAAGGAACCTGGGCTATGGCACAGGCTCACCGTAACCAGAAACTCCGGCGACGGAAAATGGCGGGCCGAACATATAGTGTTTTGGGGACACAAGTTTCACCCAGGTGGAAAAAAGATCGGCAGCTATGCCAGTTTGTCCAAGGCGGCAAACGCAGCCGAAAAGTATTGGAAGGATCTCGGAGAGGGCAAGAAGAACCCCCGTTCCCGCAAGAACGCCAAGGGCGCACGAGGCTCCGTTGTTCGCTTCATGGAGCGGGGCGGGGAACAGGAGAGAGCCATCTCCAGGCGGGAACACGAAACCCACGACTTTGAAAGGATTGAAGAAATGCCCAAAAGCCCAAAAGCTGTGCGCGAGTTCGAGAAGAAAAAGAAGACTCGGAAGGGCAAGCGCCGGTACGTCAGAAACAATCCCATCGAGTACCTTACAGCAGACGAGTACATGAAAGGCCTCGATGCAGGGCTTTTTGAGGAAGACGATCCTCGCATCAGACCAATCAAGAAGAGAAAGATTCAGCGCAGGCCAAAAGAAGCCTATTGGGACGGTTTTGAAGATGCCAAGAGCGCGTGGCACAAGGGACATCACACCTACTCTGACATCGCACGGTGGATGCTCAAAAACGCCAAGAGCGGTTCCCTTATGAAAGAGCGTTCCACCTATGGCGACGAGTACCGTAGAGGAGCCGAAGAGTACTTTGACGCCCGACAGGACGCTGAAAGCCGACGTACCGGGTACGAGAGCAGCGACTACTGGGAACGGGGTCTGAACAATCCCTCTGGCAAGCGAGGAACCGGCCCCCGTGGTGGTTACACCCCTGCCGAGAGAGCTGCTTTGCCCGCCAGCGACTTCCTGGTTCCCCGCCGGAGAAAGTGGCCTGTAAGTAACAAAGAACATGCCAACACCGCCTTACAGTACATGACTCGCTGGAAGGGACTGGAAGCCAGCGAACTCATCCGAAACTTGGCGAAGAAGTGGCCTGTTGATCAAAACCCAGAGCTTTGGAAGCGATACAACCGCCTGAAGCCTAAGATCGAAAAGCAATGCGGTTGCAAGGTTCCCAGCTTGAGCGAACTCAAGGGAGGTCGCCGGAACCCTCGCCGGAATCCAAACCCCGGTGCAGCAGAAGCCATGCGCCTCCACCATGAGGAAGGGATTCCTCTCAAGGAAGCGTGGAGACGGGTAAAGGGCGGTGCCCGCAGGAACGACACTACCAGACTCCGCCGTCGCCATCACTGGTACTACTGAATGAGTCATTTCCAGCGAGACGAACGCTACACGTCCTTTTTCGCTCCTTCGATTTATTCGGAGGGAGTGACCTCCACCTATGGAGACACGACAGGCGTGGCTTTCACGGGGTGGGGTGGAGAAGGACGTAAGCTCTTTCTGGATGCAAAGAAGCAGGTAAAAGCTGCTGAAAACAGTGTGGCGTGGGTGGGATATCAGAAGGCAAACATTGATAGTCACCTGATGGACATGTCCACCGAGGGAGTCCTCACAGGAAGTGTGAGCAACCTCTCGGCTTTCCTTCAAGCTGCCATAGCTTTTTCATGGGCTTCAAGAGCCCTTCCCCCCGGCGTCCAAAGCCGGGAGGCCCTTCGCCTTGCCCAGGAGTACCTGGAGAAAGGAAGCTGCAACCTTTGTCTGGTGAGGACCGATACGAACCTGATTGCAGATATAAACAGTGCCGTGGGAAATACCCTTCTCGATCTCAGCAACGAAGCGGGCCAACCTGTGAGACAAGGAGCCCTATCCTGGCTTCTCTCCAAGTACGGCGTCCAGGCAGCAAGAGCTGCCGGAGGCAGCATCTCAACCTTCGTTGATCCTGAGCAGATTGCTGAAGAGCAAGAGCTAGCTCGCCAGAGAAGCCTTCTCGGGCAGGGCGTCGATGCAGCGGGCAAATCAGCAGGGGACGTAGCCTGCGGCGCGGAAGTGCTTCGGGGACTGTTTACGGGAAAAAAGCCCCTCTCCTGCGACCCTCAGGGGAATCTCTACAAGAACTGGATGATGTATAAGTGGGCTTTTAGAATCGGCGGGGGCCTCCTATTGGTGGGACTCGTTGGAAATACTCTCAAGCCTTATGTTGAGATACTTCGCAAGGACCGATAGCAACTTTTTCACCGCAGGTAATACCATGGAAACCAAACATCTTATTTTCGCCGCAGTCCTTGCAGGGGCAGGCTTCCTTTTCTGGAAGAACATGAACGAGGCCAAGGCCGCTGAGCTTGACTTTGAAGAGGACGACCTCCTTGGCTTTGAGGAGGACGAGTTCCTTCCCAGCGGGGCAGCACCGGAGCTGACTCTCCTTCCTGGAGGGCTGGACACTACGGCTATCGAGCAGGAGCTGGCCCCCGAGTTTGCTCCTCTTGGTCCTGCTACTGTGGGTACCTCTCCTGGGGGTCTCTCTCCCGAGCTTGCTCCTACGCGGGGAGTCACTCGTTCGAGGACGACAGGAATCGTTGGGGCTCCCCCAGTTACCGGCGGGTCCGCAGGACCGACGAAAAAAGAGCTTGCTCTCATCGCTATTATGGAAAAAAGGCGTAGAGCAAGGGGTAATCTAAACCCGCTCAGTCGAAGTGAAAAGACCGCCGTTATCTATCGCCTTCGCCAGAAGCGGCGGCAACAAGTTGCTGCGGCTGTTCGAGGGAAGGTTGCAACCAAAAAGGCCAAAATCAAGGCCAAGGCTAAGAGTCGTCGGGGAGCAAGGCAAGACAGGCGAAGCGCCCGACGAGAGGCCGTGGTTGAGTTTATAACGAGATGATCAGGGACACCTTCTCATTTGTCGCTGGTTTTTTAGCCGGTGCCCTTGTCTACAAGGTCTACTCTGACAAAGAGTTTGAGGGCCAAGCCATGCTCCTTGCTAAGCAACGAAAGCGAGAGCAACAACTTGCACAGCAGGCTGCTCTCAAACAGCAAAAGGCCGCTGCCGGACGTGCTTTTGAAGGAAGCTGGGAAACTGGCATCACTTACAGGCCAGGAGCAATCGACTCTGGCGCTGTTTCACGGGCTGAGGCTATTCGACAAGCGGCTGGGGTCCTGGGCCTCAATCCAATCATCTAGAGGCAGTTATGAGTTTCCAATCTTCAAAGCATAGTCATTACGGGAGCCAAACTCCCGCTGCAGTCCCTGGGATGTCCTGGATAACATCTACCGACGTTCTTAGTTTGGGAGCAGAAGGCTCTAAGGTCCGTACTCTTCAGGGGGCTTTGGCCAGCAAGGGCTACGGGATTTGCCAAACCCATACGACAGGATCAAAGCTGGCTCCTCACAGCAGAATGGAGTCAGCTAAGCCCTGGTACACTTGCACATGGAAAGAGGGAACCTTTGACGCTGCGACGAAGAAAGCAGTTGAAGATTTCCAGGGAGAAAATGGGCTGAAGGTCGATGGAAAGGCTGGTAAGAACACCTTTACCAAGCTGGGCATTTCGCTTATGCCATCCCCAAACGAGGGATACCGGCCCACAGAGCGTCCCCAACTTCCCGCAGTAAGTAAACCTGACCATCCTGCCGTTGCAGTCGTCCAAAAGCTCAAGTGGCCTGTAGTGGGAGTCGCAGCCGCTGGCATTGGATATTACGTGTGGTGGAAGTTTTTCCGAAAATGAGCCTTTCATGGGTCATCGTTATTGCCCTGGGAAGCGGAGGTTTGGGGGCAGGGCTTACGGCTCTTTTCTCAAGGGATAGAGAGCCTACTCCCGTGGTGGACAACTCTGCGGCGACCATCGACGCTCAGGTTGCAATGCAGCTCTCTAACCTCGACCTGATCGAGCCAGTGTGTTCTACTGACTACATCCAGAGCAACGGAAACGGCTTGTGTAGAGAGCTTTTCTGTTGGATGGAAACCAATAGCGTAACGGGAGAGGCTTCTGCTATCTCTTGTGACGCCATTTCCAACATCAACAACACCATTACCATCCTGAATGTGTGTTCAGAAGTGGAGGAACCTGCTAAAGAGGGTTGCTACACTCTTTTCAGAGAGAGGAAATAACCATGTTTCATATCGCCCTTTCCTTCCTACTTATTTCTGGTCCTACCTTTGCCGAGCCCGAGGAGGCTCCCGCAGAAGTAACGACTGAAGCTCCCGCAGAGGAAGCTGAAGCTCCGGCTACAGAAGAAGCTCCCGCCGAGGCAGAAGAAGCTGAGTCCGAGATCCCCGAGAACCTGGAAGAGGCGGCTGAAGAAGTTAGCCTTCTCATCAAGGCCGCGAAGGACAAGAACTGGGCTCTCGTAATCGGCCTCGCGCTTAGCCTTCTGGTGTTCGGAGCAAACCGCTTTGGTCTGAAGGACAAGGTGGGCGGCAAAGCCGTGCCTTGGGTTACAGCCGGACTCGCCGTGAGCGCCGTTCTTGGAGCAGGCCTTTCCAGTGGAGTAGCCCTTGCTGAGTGCCTGTCCCAGGGACTCGTAGTGGGAGTTGCTGCCATCGGTGGCTGGGAGATGATCTTCAAGCACATCCTGGGGTCTTCTTCCGAGTAGCAGCAAAATGGCTGATAGCGATCTTGACGACATCCTTGAAGGCGTAGATATATCCTGGGAGGAAACTCCTCTTGAGGATGAGGATGAGCTTCAGGAGAGGCTGGGCCAAATCGAATCCGAGGCGGTTCAGGAAATACGCGCAGAAGAGCTTTCAGGACTGGCTTCCCGAAAAACAACGGGAGTTAGTCCTGCTGCTCTTTCCCTCGCAAGGCCAGGGCTAAACGTCCCTTCCCCGCAGGCCCAAAAGGTCTATGCGGAGCTTGGGAGAAAGCTTTACAAGGGAAAAGGACTGCGAAAGCAAGACAGAAGAAACCTTGTAGCCGCGAGAAGAATCCTTGAAGAAGAATGGGGCATTTCCCTCCTCCGATCAAAAACCGAACCAGTTTCGGATTATGCCACCATCAGCATGCCCTCGCGCACGGAAATGAAGACGGCACGCCAAGCCACCGTGGTTTTCGAGAGAAAGAGAAAGGGTTTCGGCAAGGGGTCGAGGGTAGAGGAAACCATGAAGGCGATCTTGTACGGGGTAGAGGCCCAGGAGGAAGCAGATGCCTTGGTCCTGGAGGGATTGAAGCGGGACTTGGCGGCAGCGAAAGCACGACGTGCGAGAAGGGGCAAGGACGCCAAAGCAAGTAGGGATATAGATGAGATCGAGATGAAGCTAAAGCACATGCAGGACAGGCGGCAGAGGCAGGCCGATCTACTTTCGCGTGCGCTAGGCGAGCTTGGTTTGGCCCCCCTGGGAGAAGCCGAAAAGCAGGAAAAGGCAAGGAAGCAGGCAGAAGCCCGGAAGAGGGAGAGTGTGCAGCAGGGACAGGAAAGAGAGAAGATGAGAGCACGGATTCTGAAACACCTTGATTTGAACGACCCAAGTGAGTCAAGGGAGATTCAGGAGGAACTTGGGATGGGGGAAGAAGACGTTCTCAGTGCCCTCAAGCTCCTGGAAAAACAAGGTCTGGTTTACACAGATGTAGAGGCTGGGACGGTCGTTTACTTCCTGGTTCGGGAACGAGCAGGCTGAAAAAAAACTTTCCTTTGCCAGTTGACAGTCGATTTTTTTTGTCTTACACCTGTGACAGATGACAAAAAACAGTCGTCCAAGGAGCAAACATGTCGAACGACAATCCTACTCTCCCGTGGGGAGAAGATAAGCCCATTGAGGGCATCAAAATAGCAGAAGTAGTCCCCAGGACTTTTCCTGTGGGACCAGGGCAGAAAGAGAAGAAAGTGTCGAAGGAGGTGAGTTATCATAGTCCAGGCGACCTCATCATCGTGGGCCTGGATACTGACGATGGAAAGGAGAACGCCCTCTTCGACGAGAGGATCTTCCTGGAAGAAAACGAGTCGTTGGTTCGCAACATCATGGTGTACGGGATTCAGCAGCCTGTCCTGTGCAGAGAGGAGGCCGGACAACTTCACGTAGTGGATGGTCGCCAGAGAGTAAGAGCAGCAAGAATAGCTGCTCGCCGTCAGGATTCAGCAGGGGAGTTTGCCGTCAAGGTGCCCATCATTACGGCGCGAGGCGATGACTCCCGTGTCCACGGCATCATGATTAGCTCAAACGAAATCCGTGAGCCGGATGAGATTCTGGGCAAGGCTCTGAAAGCTGCGAGAATGCTCGATTTGGTAGGAGATATGACCGAAGTTAGCATTGCTTTTGGAAGGAGCGAACAGACGATCCGTAACTGGCTTTCTCTCGCAGGAGCAGACTCTGCCATTCACGGTGCTGTAAGGGAGGGAGAAATCTCTGCCTCCGCAGCTATTGAGCTGTCCAACCTGCCCAGGGAGGAACAGGTTTCTGCCCTCCAGGATCTTTCCAGCGGGAAGCAGACCACTACGACACAGGCGAAGAAGCACAAGGCAAAGACGGGTAATAGAAAGACCCAGCCCGGTGTGAAACGCATGTGGGCAAAGAAAGCTGTGAAGAGCAAGACCTTCAAGTCTCTCAACAAGGAACATCAGGAAGTCCTGGAGTGGATTGTTAGCGGTAATCCCTCTTCAGGCAGTTGGATGGATGACTTTGTGAGCGACTTTGCTGAAGAGCAGGAGAACCCCAAGGAAAAGGAAGAGGCAGAAGTTTCTGATCTGCCTGTCCCCACCCCAGACTCTCCCCTTCCCTTTTAGAGGAACGCTATGGCCGATTCCCCGGAACACGAAGCAAAGTGCCAAAGGTGCGGGGTTTCGTGCCATGCAGCGGTGCCCATAGATGACGGACGACAGATTGTTGTCGAGGGGCTCCACTGTAAGTACCTTGGCATCGTGGATGATAGTCGTTTAGGGTGCATGGTGTACGACGACAGAACTGAGGTAGCCCCCTGGTGCCTTCACTCTTCGATGGCTGACGCCCGGCGTGCCCTGAGAGAAGGGTGTCCTTACCAGAGAAGGGGGTTTGGTAAGGGAAAGGAGAGGGTGAGCCCAGAGGAATACGAGGAGCTATGGCCCAAGATTGTAGAGGCCTTGTTCAGTGCTCAGTCTGCCAATCCCTACTTCACCTGGAAAAAGTTTATAGCTTCCGCTGGGAAGATGGACCCTGCCTATAAGTGGAAGGCCAAGCCTAACGCTGCTCGAACTTGCATCAGACTGAGCCGCAAGCTAACTATTCGAGCTAAAGCCAAGGCGTGGTTGCGCTTGAGCGATCAACATGGCGAATAACAGGAGTACCAGTGAATAAGCTGAAGCTGTTTCTTTCTAAGTGGATAGCGTTTTTCTTCCCCGCAGAGGGATGGAAAGAGAGGCTCTTATCTTTTCGAGGAGGGGCCAACGGTTGGCCTATCCCTGGAAAACCAGACAAGCCCCCGATAATGATTTTCCCCCTGGAGTGGGTACCCCATAGGCTCCAGCTTACCGAAGAAGATGATGAGGTGAGCCACGCAAGAGGGTTTATCCTTCTCCCTGGAACCTGTGTTGAGAGCGGAGAACACTATGCGGTAGGACAAGTGTTAAGTTGCCTGCGCTGTGGAGTTTCTCTCTCCGAGGGAGCCGCAGACTCAAGGACGATTTTTGATCCTCCTTGCTGTCGTAGATGCAGAATGATTGTAGCTTTCGCTTAGGCTGCGCCCCCCTTCCTTCAGGTTTGTTTCAGTGAATACTTATGCCCCTCTTTGAATATAAATGCCTGCACTGCAACCTGACCATAGAGGTTCTTCAAACCCGAAGAGAGACCGCTCCCATTTGCGTGAAATGTGAATCTCTCTACAGCGCAAGGATTCCCATGCAGAAACAGATTAGCAAGACCAGTTTCTCCCTCAAGGGCAGTGGATGGGCTAAGGACGGGTATGGGCTCAGGGAGGGAAAATGAGCAAGGCAGCAGTTGAAATGGCGGTTCAACTTTTACTCAAGGTTGCCGACGAAATAGATCGACAGCAGTACCTAATGCAGCAGAGCGGCCACGGGAGCCGAGGAGAGTTTTCGGCAGGCATGGTAAGCGGCGCTCTTCGCACCATAGCGATGTCTGAAGCTTCCGTGAAAAAGGGAAATGAGCCCTCTTAGCCTCGCAGAAAAAGTTTCTATATTCCTCCTTCTTGCCATCCTGATAACTTCCATGGCGCGGATGTATAGCTCATCCCCATGACATTTGACAAACTTACCTTTGGGCGCTAAAAGCCCCTTTTCACGGAGAAAAACATGTCTACCCTTCTTGGCCCCAATGGAAAACCCATGAACGCCGCTCTTACCCCCCAAATCGTCGGCGCTCCACGAAGCCTGGAGGAGTTTCCCATCCTAAACCCCGAGGAAATCGAGGAGTTTGTAAGCGCGTCCCGCCAGATCCTTACTCAAGGCATGCCCCTGGAGATTCCAGCGGCTATGCCGATGGAGCTTATGGTCAGGGTAGCTGCCACCCTTGTTCACTTTACAGAAGAGGAAGAAGAAGGTGAAGAGTGAGTGGGAGATTGAAGAAAGGCTATACGCTCTAGAAGAGGAGAACGAAGACCTCAAGCTGGAGTTGTTCAAGCTCAGGACGAAGAGCGTGGACGGGAAGCCTCTGGCCAAGGCCCTTCACGAGTTTGTGGAATGGCACTCTGGACCGGAAACAACTTGGACAGCAGACGGGTTTCATGGCGTCAGTAGAGCCCTGTGGGAGGCTCTGGACTCGCAGGCTAAGAACCTCCTCGGCCACTCTCTCCCAAGGCCTGCTTTCCTGGAGGTCAGCTATGGGCGAAACAAAAGCTGAAGTTCAGGAAATGGTACAAAGGCTCCTTGATACTGGCATGACGGTTGAGGAGATAGCTGTCTCTGTGGACAACAGAGTGAGTGTTCGCACTGTCTACAGGTGGGCACGAGGAGAGTGTTATCCACAAAACTGGAAGACAAGGGAGCTGCTAGAAAAGTTGGTAGGAACTAGAGGGTAGCACTCTAAGTATGGACAGCATCCTGTAGCTTCTCTCCCGCAGGGTTACCCTAAGAGACCGAGGTACCCATGGGATTTCAGCTTGAATGGCGACCATTCATCAGTAGCACGTTGGATATGGTGAATGCGGCCACTGTCTACACCCTGCTTGCGAATGGACCGGCAGGGGGAGGAGTTCCTGCTAACTGCAAGTCCATTACCTTTTTGAATCTGGACGCCGCGAACGAAATCTACCTTCGGATGAGCGATGCAGTTTTAGGAGCCGGAGACCTGACGCAGGCACTCAGCTTGGTTTTGCCAGCTAACTCTAGCTTCACTATCTCCCTGGGAGCCCAGGGCGAAAGAGTAGTTTTCGATGTCCAGACAGATATCTACATGAAATCAGCAGCAGGAGCTAACGTCCTTTTGAACATCACTTATGTCCAAACCAGAGGGTTCTTCGGTATTGGATAGCGGGGAAGATTAGCTAATGGTAAGAAACTCAGATGTTACAGGTTTCGAGATCGACATCGGCGGCGGCGGTGGAGGGGCCGACTTGGTCCCTGGGGCCGATCCCGCTCGGCAAGACCTCGGGCCGGGGACACCAAGCGCCGACGTGACCTTCAACGCTCCTGCGGGGGGCACGGGAACGGGCGTCACCAACGGCGTTACTCTAAACAAGCCCCCTGGGTCGCCAGCAACTTTGGGAGGCGCGGGCCTTGGTCCCTGGACTGTTTCCAACATGCGGGACGGCGAGGCCTATGTTCTCATCTACACGGCTACAGATAACGGCGATGGACAGGTAGCCAATAACTTTGGCCTCGTGGACGTGGGGGGCCTCGGTGCCGGGTCTGGAAGCCAAGTTTACTCGGCACCAGATTCCCGACAGGTAACACGCTATAACGCCGTTTCGTCCTTCCCCGTCTTCTCCGTCGTCACGATATAAGGATTCCACTATGCCTTCGACCGCACCCACCCTCACTTGGGATATGACCAACATCCGAGTCCCCGCCGTGGCGACAGCTCCCGACGACGTTCTGGACACAATCAAGCTGTGCGTGGATGACTCTACCTATTGGGAGCTTGACGCCGGAGCTTTCGGCGGCGGCGGCGCGCCCGGTGACGACTACCGTATCTTCACCCCGATTGGCGGCAACCAGCCAAACATGCAAGTGATCGTCTGCCATACCCCAGCCGACGCCATGATTTTGGACAACACCCCCGCGCCGACCCCTGGCCGCGCCACCTTGGGCTCGGTCACCTCCTACGGGGACCACACCAACTCGGTCAAGACCACATCCATCTTTCTCGGCCTGTGTCCAGAAGGCGGGGCGACCAGTTGGCCGCTCGGAGTGGGAGGACCGTGCCTCACAAGCGGAAATCGGTTCTCGGGGTTTTGGAAGATTTCGGACGACCTTGGTGCCGACCCGTGGAACCAAGTTTTTTGTTTGAACTCGGACGAGTCCCTCTCCTTCTGGGGTAACGAGATTGCCGCCGAAGACTGGTTCGGAGGCATCGCAGGGGCCATCCTGGACCCACCTACCGACGCGGACGGCGAGGGAACCCCAGGCAGGCTCTACGGCATGATGGTGACAGGAAGACAGCAAATCTCTTCCACCTTCTGGGCGGCAGCCAATGCATTCTCGGGCGTCGTGAACACGTCCAACAGAGAAGCGGTGGCGGTGTTCGACCCAAGCAATCCGGGCATCATGCGGGTGCAGAATCGAATGGCAACCACCCTGCTCGCCGCGCCCCGATACATCACCATAGGGGGCACTCAAGCGAGTTTCCCCTATGGCTATTTTGAGGTGGCGGTTCCCAACAACTTCTACGGCATTGGGCGGCAAATGAGGCAAACCACAGATGGGCTCATGCGGGAAATCATCCAAGACTCTACTGCGGTTGACAAAAGCTATCGCATTGGCGGCTCTACCCTCGTCGCTGGTGACGTTGTGAGCTTTGATAACGGGTGATGATCAAGAAAATACCAGGACACGTATGCATCACTGATGAGGCTGAAGCCCAGGGCAGACAAGCTCTATAAGTTTTCTAGGTTCTATCGCACCTTTGAGGTGCCCATTGACCCAGCAGACCCAACACAAGCCGCCTTTTATGCCATGGGAAAGATGAGCTAATGGCAAGAAATGATTGACATGACTCCCGAGACTGCAAAAAAACTTGCGATTGAGCTTTCTGGCTACGGGCACAACATTCCCAAACCAGTAAGCCAAGAATGGCTCACAAAGGCTTACCTCAACGGAATGATCCCCAAAACAGAACTGGTAGACGGAGCCAGCTACATCGGCTGTTGCCGAAATGCCTACATCGCCCAGTGGCACGCTGACAAAGAGGAGTTTTGGCACCTAAGACGGAAGTTTGACCGTATTTATGCCGAGGCTATTCTCCACCCGGAGGACGACAACGGTTTTGACTTGTTTGTACCAATGCTGCGAATCCTTTAGAATGGTGTTAGAACAACGAAATGATGACCCAAGAGCAAGTATGTGGGATCTTGAGACTTTGAAAAGGCTGAACGAGAAAAGGGAGAAGGCCCGAACCTTGGAGTAGAAATGAGAGCGCGTAGAAACATGGCCCTACAAATCACTGACCCCCAAGGGAATGTGATCGAGTTTGATACTGTCGAAGAGTTCCTGGATTACTCTGAGCGAGGAGGGGGCTATCCCGAGCCCGGTGCCCCTCCCCTTCCTGTTGGAAGGAAGCTGAAAAGGTATGGAACAAGAGGGAAAGAGAGACACGCAGCAGCAGAGGCGGCGGCTGTAAAAAGGCGGGGCGGTCGCTTTTGGGAAGGGCCGTGGGAAGATCGGGGCGTGACTTCAGCGCAGGCCAGAGCTATTGGCAACCATATTGGAGGGTTCGTAGAGTACTGTCCCGCCGCCGAGAGAGCGCGGGAACGAGGCGGCAGGCTCTCTCATCGAGAGGCCCTTAGATACCTGGGCTTGTCTACAAGGGGAGAAGCCTCTAAGATCCTTACGGCTATGAAGGATGCCGGGGTAAACCTGTGGGGCAAAGAGCGTACAGCCCAAAGCAAGCAGGAGGCTCGCCAAATCCTGAGTCAGCACGGCATTTCCTGCCCGATTTAGGAGTAGATATGTGGGATCTCGACACCTTGAAAAGGCTCAACAAGGAAAGGGAGAAGGCCCTCAAAGAAGCGAAGAGCTTGAGAGCTATTCAGCCTGATCGAAAAGACGTTCCATCTCCACGGACAGTGCTTCGTGTAGTCGGTGCTTGAAAGCAGCTCTCTGGACTGGGTTTAGTCCCGTAACTCTTTCATACACTTCCATAGGCATGCTAAAGCCGATCAACAGATTTCCAGCCTTGCTAACGCGGCTCGTCAGCCGGACCTCAGTAGCGAGCGAGGCACCCCTCGCGGCTTCGCTTAGAGTTTCTGCAAAAGAAGAAGCAGCCCCCCAAAAGTCCTGGGCATAAGAAAAAAGTTTTTCCCAGTTACCCCCAGTTTGAGCTTGGGAAGCTCTCCCTGGCCACCAGTATTTATCGTCTTCTCCATTGGGGTCTAGGTGACTAGAAGCTGCGTCGATCCCAGGGTACTCTGCCCTGAGCTTTTGAGCCATTGCTGCTGCAACTTTTTTCTCTCCTTGGTAGCCCCGCTCCGCCAGAGTCTTGACCCTAACGTACCTTTCAAGTATTTTTTCAGGAATCACGGTTTTCCTCTGGGATGCCTGATACTCGTACCAGTAGGGAAAGCAGTCGAAGGCTCATCACCTCAAGTAAAACCTGTAGGGGGTAGTTTTTCCGGTCAAGAAGCATTGACTTGCAACGGCGCGTTGCAGTAAAAGTAAGAGGAACCTCTACTGGGAGAAGAAATGGCATGCAGATATAAGCTGGCTAGAGCTATGGGAAAAGGCGCTTTAGACGAGGCTCTGAAAGAGGATAGTATCCTACTCTCTGATTTTGGGCTCCAGCTTTTATCCGTGGAAAGCGGCATTAGAGCAGCGAAGAAAGACGAAGTGAAATCCGGTAGGGTCAATCCTTGGAACGTAGTAGGGATTGACTCAAAAACATGGGGGTGGCTTCGCCCGCTACTGAAGGAGCTTCATGATCTCAGGACAGACGACCAAATCGCTGCTAAATGACCTCGAAAGTGAGCAGCTCGTCTATTTCTTTGTCGAGTTCCTTAGCGGTCATGCCAAGCACAGATAGCTGAACGATCAGGTCTTCCACCACGTCTGTCAGTAGCCTCGCTTGGTTTTGAGTCACGTTGTACTCCTCCGCCAGGGTCTTGGGCGGAATCTTGTGCCTTACATCCAGCACAAACTGAGGCGGAAGGCCAAGCATATCCACCGACCCTTTGGCCATGGCTTCTACCATCGCGCCTTCGGCCAAGTCTGCCGCTATAGCCATCCCTTCTGGAGCCTCAAAAGCTTCATCCAGTGCTTGGCCCGCAGTGATTGCAGCGGGGGATACCGTAAGCATCGTGGGCTCTGTTCCTTGTTGCCGGATCAGCCTCTCCTTCTCCTTCTTCATTATTTGTTTAGCTTGGAGTACGGTGAAACCCTTGAAGTCGCCCCCGCCCGCATTTAGTACTGCCGCTAAAAGGTTAGCGATAGCGTCTTCTCGGTCCATCGCTGGAGTGAACTTCAGCCAGCCACCAATACTTGAGGTATTGACTACGTGCCTAGCAGCCGCTTGCAACTCTACGTAGGTCATGGCTTCAACGTAGCTTTGCCTAAAGGCAAGGGCCAGCCGAAAAGCGGGAGTGTAGGAATCGACACAAGGGTGTGTTGAAAGCGACACAAGACCATTTTTTGTCCCCCTTTGGGGGACAACTCATAATGCCATGGGCCGTGGCATTTATGAAGCTTCAAACGATACCTCGCGCACGCGAGACTTGTGCGCGGGCGTAGAACATGAGCAGATTGCCGAAAAGTCTAATGATTTCAAGGGTTTACAGTAAGTTACTGAAATAGTGTATTTCCGTAACTATCCACAAAACGCCCAAAACAGCGCACTTTTTTGGCCTTATGAGCCCCTAAAGGGGGCTCCCAAGGGATTTGTGGCCCTCTAAGCCCCTCCTGCCCCTTGAGTCCCTTCACGCGGGGGGATAGGCTCTACAGAAGCCCTGGAGTCCATAATGGCCGGTAGACCACTACGACGCGCTCGACTGAACCGTAAGACACCTCCGCGAGGAGGAGGCGGCAGGGGCAGAAAATCCCTTCTCGCTCATCTCAAGGGCATCCGACAATACATCTTGGACGCTGACCGAGATGGCATCTTTGAATCGGAACCGCCACAGGTGGCGCTAGGGCCTGTGATGGTCGATTTGGAAGAAGCCATTGACTACTTGGAAAGGAGTCCATAATGGCCGGTAGACCACTACGACGCGCTCGACTGAAGAGAGAAGCGCGAAAAGCCCGACAGAACGCTTCCGCTGCTTGGAAAGAGCAGCACAAGGAAGCGATCTCTGCCCATAGTAGGAGGAGCGAGCATATTCTTGGTTTTGAGGGTATCCCCGCAGGAGACAGAGACCTGTCTGGACTGAACCTCCGAGGGGCCGACCTCCAAGACGCCTACCTCCACGGGGCCAACCTCGAAGAGGCCAACCTTCGCTACGCCGACCTCGAAATGGCCAACCTCCTCTATGCCCACCTCGAAGGGGCCAACCTCGCGGGGGCCCACCTCAGGAGGGCCGACCTCACGGAGGC